>Ga0065711_1000034_pt1 | contig 121195 bp, 56 predicted proteins | sample Hoacrofraction12_FD_59098 | JGI IMG/M metagenome (GOLD analysis project Ga0065711, IMG submission 59098) | Hoatzin crop microbial communities from Cojedes, Venezuela - Epithelial fraction 12 v2 (version 2) | ecosystem: Host-associated > Birds > Digestive system > Esophagus > Crop | place... | reverse complement strand
TGATGTTGAAGCAGAGCAGCAACAGTAAAGGAAGAAGAATGGAGGAATAAGTATGCTGTATACTTGAAATGAGGCGATTTCTGGTTCCAGTCAAGAGGACACAGCATGATCTGTGCGTATTTAAAGACAAATATTTTAAGAGCAATTTTGAACAGCAGTTATTCTTGCAGTAAGTCAGAGTAATGGGTAAAGACCACCTCTCTGGGCTGATACTAATCAGGAGGAATGCCAGATATTGGCATTGCAGATAAGTGTAACTTGCAGGATAGAAGAGAATTGGAGATACTTGCTCTGGCTGCAGCTGTATGCAGTGTCCCAGGAAGGAGCTGATAGCAAGGCCAATGGCCACAGGGCAAAGGAAAGGCTGAAAGCTAAGGAGCTAAAGTATGACTTGAAATACGGTTGTGAAACCAGCACTTTCTTATCCAACATTTTGCCGCTTAGAAGTGTAGAGTTATAGAATCATTAAGGTAGGAAAAGACCTCTAAGATCATCAAGTCCAGCTGTCAATGCAACACCACTGTGCCTACGAAATCACATCCTAAAGTGCAATATCTACATGTTTTCTGAACACCTCCAGGGATGGTAACTCCACCACTTCCCTGGGCAGCCTATTCCAATGCCTGACCACTCCTTCAGTGAAGACATTTTTCATAATATCTAATCTAAACCTCCCCTGATGCAACTTGAGGCCATTGCCTCTTGTCCTATCGCTGGTTACTTGGGAAACCAACACCCACCCCACTACAACCTCCTTTCAGGTAGTTATAGAGAGCAATAAGGTCTCCCCTCAGCCTCCTCTTCTCCGGACTAAACAATTCCCAGTTCCCTCAGCTGTTTTTCACAAGACTTGTTCTCCAGACCCTACACCAGCCTCATTGCTTTTCTGTGGACACGCTCCAGTACAGGGGCACAATCACTTCCCTCCTCCTGCTGGCCACACTAATCCTGATACAAGCCAGGATGTCGTTGGCCTTCTTGGCCACCTGCGCACACTGCTGGCTCATCTTCAGCCAGCTGTCAACCAACACCCCAAAATCCTTTGCTGCCAGGCAGCTTTCCAGCCACTCTTCCCCAAGCCTGTAGTGTTGCATCAGGTTGTTGTGACTGAAGTGCAGGACCCAACTTTTGGCCTTGCTGAACCTCACACAGTTGGCCTTGGCCCATTGATCCAGTCTGTCCAGATCCCTCTGCAGAGCTTCCCTACCCTCAAGCAGATCAATGCTTCCACCCAGCTTGGTGTCATCTGCAAACTTGCTCAGGGAGCACTCGATCCCCTCATCCAGACCATTGATAAAGACACTAAACAAGACTGGCCCCAAAACTGAGCCCTGGGGAACAGCACTCATGACCAGCCACCAGCTGTATTTAACTCCATTCACCACAACTCTCTGCACTCAGCCATCCAGACATGTTTTTACCCAGCAAAGCGTACACCCATCCAAACCCTGAGCAGCCAGTTTCTCCAGGAGGATGCTGTGGAAGACAGTGTCAAGGGCCTTACTAAAGTCCAGATAGACAACATCCACAGCCTTTCCGTCATCCCCTAGGTGGGTCACCTGGTCATAGAAGGAGATCACGTTGGTCAAGCAGGACCTGTCTTTCTTGAACCCATATTGTCTGGGACTGAAACCTTGGTTGCCCTTCACATGCCTGGTGAGTGCACTCAAGATAAACCCCTCCATAATCTCCCCTGGTACTGAGGTCAGGCTGACAGGCCTGTAGTTCCTGGGACCCTCCTTCTGGCCCTTTGTGTAGATGGGTGTTACACTGGCGATCCTCCAGTCATCTGGGACCTCCCCTATTAGCCAGGACTGCTGATAACTGATGGAGAGTGGCTTGGCCAGTTCCTTCAGTACTCTTGGGTGGATCTGATTTGGCCCCATAGACTTGTGAGTGCCCAGGTGGTGTGGCAGGTTGTTAACTACTTCCTCATGTATTCTGGGGGTTTTATTCTGCTTTCTGTCCTTGTCTTCCAGCTCAGGGCACTGAATACCCTGGGAGTAATTGATATGACTATTAAAGACTGAGGCAAAGAAGACATTAAGTACCTCAGCCTTTTTCTCATCCTCGGTGGCAATGTTCCCCCCCCATCCAATAAAGTGGCAAAACTCTGTTCTTTTTTTTTTTTTTTTTGAGTCCCTGCAAAAGCTCACTTATCAGCTAGGCTGGTCGACTTCCCTGATGGTTCATCTTGTGGCATGTGGGGACAGCCTGCTCTTGTGCCTTTAAGACTTTCTTTTTGAAGAAAGTCCAGTCTTCCTGCACCCATTTGCCCTTCAGGACTCTCTCCCAAGGGACCTTCTCAACCAGTGTCCTGAACAGGCCAAAGTCTGCCCTACTTGTTGGTATTTCAGAGTGGTTGAAGTTCAAAGGAACTTCTGGAGGTCATCTGGTCTAGCCATGGCCTGCTGAAGCAGGCACACCTGCAGCAGGCTGCCCAAGACCATGTCCAGATGGCTTTTGGACATCTTCAAGAACCAAGACTCCACAACCTTTCTAGGCAACTTGTACTAGTGCTCGGTCACCCTCACAGTGAAAAAGTATTCCCTGATGTTCATATGGAGCCTCCTGTGTTTCAGTTTGTGCACTTTACTTTTTGTCCTGTCTGTGGGTACCATTGAAAAGATCCTGGCTCATTTAGTTTGCTATGACTTCAGTAACAAAAATTGAGTAAGATGCCCCAGAAAGTAAATTATCTGAGACTTAAGACCATCAAGTAGCTCAGTGTGACTTGTCTTAAAGCCGCTTGTCCAAGACAAGACACTTGTTCTACATGACAAGGAGTCCAGAGGGAAGGCTTCACCATGTTGCTTCGATACCGTTCACTTGTACTAGCATTAAGGGATAGGGGTTATAATCTCTTCAAAACACATTAAGAAATACAACAGTAAACAATCTAAACTTATGCAGTGCTGCCCGTCTACAGCAAGCACTGGATGTCAATGCTTTTTTGAAAGGTTTTTTGCCTGTTGTTACAGTGAGTTTATTACATTACTTTGCTTTCTAAATATGCACCTTGAGATTAGAAACACTTGTTGCTTTGCAAGAACTGCCCAGGGACTGGATCCTGCTTGGCTTTTACTTCTGCTGTGATATCCAGCCTCAGTTCCGCCCACATGTTATTCTGAGTGGCTTGGACCTGGCATGTCTCATCACTGGCCTATGCTTGATGTTTGTTTCAGGCAAGATCTGTTTTCTATCACATTCACTGTGCACCATTAGCCACGGTGAAATGCCAAGGTCTTAACCCTCCTTTTTCTACATATTTCATATAATGCCTTTTTTTAGAAAATGCTATTGCACTGATTAAGGGATTATACAATGCTCATAAATCTTCCACTTCTCAGTTTGCACTTGATAAATTGGACTTGGCTGTAGCTGGAGAGGCAGATGACTGCCAAGTGCGAAATACCCATCCTGAAGGCAGCATCTAGGGCATGGAGTTGAAGGTGGCCAAAATCATAATTCATGTGAAATAATCTTCTTGAATGCTCCAGCTCTTGTAGCCACAGCTCTTGTAGCCAACTCCTACAATACTGCCAGTTTGTTCAACCATAAGTAGCAATGAACATCTCACTAAATCAAGCTCCAGACAAGGCAGCCTACTGGGGACTGGAGAAGACCTCTAATGTATCTCTTTCTCTGGCAGCCCTGTGAGCATCACAACCAGGCTGACGATAGACCATCAGGCTTGCTTACTCTTGTATGTATGTACAACAAATAAAACGTGTTCTGGTAGTCCTGCAAGAGGAGAATCTTGTCCGTATGTCCTTATCCTTTGTGACCCCAGGCATGTAAAACAACTTCACTGTTTTTCTCAAAGGCAGCAAATTAGAAGATCACGGAATATTGGGAGTGACATGAACAGCTTCTTTATGACCTTTTTCTCATGGATTACGTAGCTTCTGATTATTTAGTAAGTAGAAGAAATCTAACCTTGTTCCTAGTCTTTCTGGAACTCAATTACTTTAAGTGAAAGTGATATTTTTCATGAAACAGTAGAAAATCCTTCTTCTTTCTTTCCTTTTGCAATAGTATAGGTGGGAGGCCAGACCTTCCACAAAATATCCCAGGCCAGTGAAACTCTTCTCTTGTATCTAGTGACAAGCCTTTTTATGTTGTCTCTAATGCTGGGATTTGTGCATAGTGAAAATTTTTTAAACAGAATCCTCAGTTTCTTTCCCAAGGTTAACAATATCCCACATTCCTTTCATAGTGGAAAGAAATATTCTGTTTTTTTGTCCATTGCACCTGGTCAGAGTGGTATCAATGGATAGGGCAACAGATGACTTTCTAGCTTTGCTGGCATAGTTGCCTGCATTAGGCACCTCTATTACCTCTTACAAGCACTCAAATTCTCAGTGTAATATAAAAAGCACAGCAATAGAACATGAAAAATTCATCCTTTCTGGCCAATTTGGGTATCTGAGCTAGGTTCCAGTGGCTGGACTGTTTGTTCATGTCCATATCCACTGGGGAAAAAAATGCAAAGTATATGACTCATGGCAGGACAAAAATGGTGATATTAAGAATGCATGTCCGTTATGACCAGTACTGTTAGAGCAAGAATACTTTCTTCAGCGATGTGCTTGGGAGATTTTTTTTTCCACAATTCAAACATGAGAATCTGACTTTCTGAAACAGATTTTTAGACTTCCTTATGAACAGCAAACTGTTGCACACACCTGCCTCTGCAGTTAGTCCCAGTTTCACCAAAACCAGCAGTATGTCATACATGTTGTTTGGTTCCTTTGCAGCACAGTCCCATGTCTTATTCTGATGTTTATTAAGAGCTGTATGAGCATAGAATCTCATGGGAATCTCTAGATGCAGTCTGGTTCATGAGAACAGCTTTCAAGTGAAGTTGAGACTTCAGCAGGTTGAATTTGGGTGCAGATTTTAGGATCTAAAGACGGACTAAATCACTGTTATAGCTTAAACACCAGAATATTTATTAACACCTTGCTAGACTATACACTGTATATGAGGACCTAAGCCAAACATCTATTTGGTGGATTATGGAGATAGTGTGTATGTTCCAGAAGTACATATAAACAGGTAATGCCATGGTAATTCACTATTCCAATCTATGCTAAATCGTATTGCCTTCCTGTGTAGGGAAATCCACTGTTCCTTTTACTTTGGCTGTTGCTTCAGTATTTTAGTTATAGGTATATACTTCCATCACAAACTTTCCTCAGCTTGCCCAGTACTGTAATGATGGAAATCAACAACATAAACTTTGCAGATGTCCTTTAATTTTTTTTAGTTTAAGTGGAAAAAATAAGAGGCAGACCTGAGTGACTGCACACAGTGTTCCCTCTGGTGATCCAATTCTGTTTCTCTAACCCTGTAAGACCACTAATGTGTCATTCCCTAAAGAGGTAATTTCTAAAAGACTTGTAGAATTTCTAGATTTACTTGTCCAAGTTATTCCCTTGTACAAATCTTTAACTGTCAAATGGCTATACCTCATGAGGGATCCTCCTAACAGTTTTTGGAGCTCTACAGCCCTGTATTCTCACCTCTACGGTCCCACTGAGCCATGTAGATTACCATTAAGAAATCCAGAAAAGGAAAATCTGAGTGATACTTCAAAAGCAGAAAATCCTGGAGACACTGGCTTGGGTATTAGAATAGCCAAGAGCTGGTCAATGTCTTTAAGAAGTGAAAGGATCATGCACACTTGTGTTCTGATAAACCCCTTTGGTCAACAAAAACGCACCTTGCAAAAGTGCACTTTAAGGTGAAAGCAGCATCATTCTTCCAGAAGAGAATCTGAGAACAAAGCACTATCTCATCCCAAGGGAAATGCTGTGCTTCTAGCCTTTGTTTAGGCTTGTTTATTGACAGGATTTTGCACTGAAAGCATTGAAATAATCAGTGCATGCAGTTCTGGGTTGGCTGGCTGTGTTAATATCTGCAGCAGTGACTAATATCTGTTGTCATATATTCCCACAAGGAATAACATCCCAGCCAGTGAACTCTGAGAAAGTGCCAGGAAGCCTTTAGCACTCTTGTTCAAAGAGTTTGGCATTTTCTGTACTAGCACTGAATACAACTCCCCTAAATTTCATTTCTCCCCAGCTGGCAAAAAGTGAAATGAGCCTAGAATGGCTGACTGTTTCCAGGCTTGTACCTTGTCCCCAAGTACTACTGCTCTACTGAGATTTGAGATTGTTTTTAGCTCCTCAGTCATCTTGTTCAGCTGCGAAGAGTGTTAACTGGATCTATTGAAGGCAATATTACTGAGCTATTTCATCAGAGTTGATCCAAGCTCCAAAAGTGGTATGTAATAACCGTTTTCCCCTCAGTCCACATACGCTGCTGTGTAAATTGTCAGGGAGAAAATTTCGGCACTTTCCTCCCAACAAATTTAAACCCCGTCTTATCATACAATTGTCAAATCTTCCCCACATTACTAATGATTATGTCTGATGGTGTCTTCTACATGTGACCTGTCTCCATACCATGCTTTGTTTCTAAAAAGAATCTGGGAGCCCTCAATCTCTGCTATCATTGTTAGCATCTTCGCTGTATCACTGTTGCCTCAGGCTTTGGGCACTGCTCAGATACTGCGGATGATGAACAGGTGATTGGACTTGTTCTCCCTTATTTTAACTTTGTGATTCCTAATGAAACTTGCTGATCCACAGAACAGCAAGTGCTCAGGAAGGTGTACAAGGCAGATTAATTCACAGGGAGGAATACAGATGCCTCAGTGCAAGGCTTTCTCTTCTTCCATTGGTGACAATTAAAGAGACTTCCTAAGCCTTTGAAACCTACCTATAATATTATGTTTATTATTACTATTTTAGTAGATTATTACTCCAGATTATTGAAATACTTTTCTATTCCATGATATTGTTTTTAAAAGTCAGAGGCTTGTTTGTAAGCTCAGCATGAGGGTAGCGCAGTCCCTCATCTTTGTTTTTGAAACAAAATTACCTTGCAGCACTGTTTTCTGGTGCTTACATCTTACCATAATAAGGTTTAAATAAGCCCATTGCTGGGCTCAGGTCTGCTGGGGTGGAGACAGAACAGAGACGGATGATTTTTCCGTCAGAAGGAAGGTGAAATCATGGTGATACACTGTTATTGTACTCCTTTGTAAGAATGAGAGTGCTGAGAATAAATTTAAGATATGATATTAGGATATAATTTAAAACATCTCATCTTGTTTGTAAGATCTTTTTATTAAATTCAGCTGGAGGAAAATTTCCCTCTTCTTTTCCCCCAAAGGAGTTGTTTAAAAACATTTATATAGCCCCGTAACATTTACACAGCGCTCTACACTGCTGATGTTTTTCTTACCTGAGTGAGTGGAAACAAAAGAAATACATGGATGATGAGCCATTACTGATGAGAAGGAAGGAGAAACATGAAGCAGAAGGATTAAGAAGGAGCAGGGGAACACTGGGCTATGAGCAAAACAGGGCTGAACCTGAAGGGAAGTTGTTGCGTAACATAGGAGAGGAAAGTTAAATTATTTGTACATGCCAATACTTCGAGAAAGAATGAGAAAGCAGATCAACAAAGCAGTGTAAACAAGGGGAAGAGCAGATGTCTAATTAACCTAATATTTTTTTTAGCGCAAAGTCATTCCTTGACGTTCCTGCAGAAGTGTGAGCCATTTGCCAGGAAGCACTGCTAGTTAAATTAATGTAGCAATGACATTATGTTTAGAGACAATAGAGGCTCAGTTATCTTCTCACATACACCCACCTAAATCAGCTGAAATCAGAATTACATGTCATGGCAAAAACTATGCAAAAAGGGAAAGCAAGCCCTAGGTCTGTGCTGCTTAGGAATTTCTTCCACTATGCAAGCATAAAGAGTGTGGCCTCTGCTCTGTACAGACTCAGCGCAGGAGGAAGTCTCCCTCATCTTGTAGTCTATCTGCTGTTATACCTGAAACTACAAAAGTAACTTGATCAGCAACCCTGTTTTATCACAAATGAGGTGGTAGCTCATAGAGTAAGGAATTACTAGAGAGTGTTTTATATATATGACTTCACACATTCCCAATATATAGTGTAATTTAGAAATTACAATGTGGGTTCTCTAGCCTTTTTCACACAGAAAATTCAAACTAAACCCTGAACACTCACTTTCATTAAAGGCTGCCTAAGTATCATATAATATTGCGAACTTACACAGGCTGAGGATATGCTTAAATCTTTTGTGTTAAAGAGAGATTGCAAAAAAATGAGCTATTTGTACCACAGGTCTGTGTGAACAGCATCTGAAAAATTGGTTGCATGCGTGCTGTTGGCTACCCACCACTTGTGAATTGGATTTTGTAGGGTTGAGTCCCTTCAACATAATTGTTTCTTGCATCAGGCCTCCTCTGCTCTATGGACATTTTTGCCACTGAACTCAGTGAAGTTAGTAAAACCCAGGGAACAACAATGCCTGAAATCTTCATGGTACTCCAGATGGAGATTTAATCTCCCTTTTCTACAGAGAGAGGCAATCTGTACATGTTGACACATCAGGATCTGTGGAAAGTTAGACAAAGCATTTAATTTTCGCTCCCTTTAAGGTTATTGTCTCCAAGGGGTACCTTCTCATGTTTTGAGAGCTTCCAAAAGTGTTAGGAGTCTCTTCTGGATTTTGTTACCTTGGCTCAGAGATTCTAATTAGAGAAAGTGGAAAAAAGATGGTCATGTTACTGAAGTGGATGTGTCTATTGGTTTGCGACTGGGGAAAAATAAACAATTTGTATACTTAACTTTACCACTCCTGAATAGTTATAATACAAAACCAGTAATATACAGAAAGCTATTTTCTGAAGACCTGGGACAGATTTACTATTGAAGTCAGTGGGGTAGTCCTCAGGTAGATCTGAGAGTCCTGATTCTACGGATCTTGAAACATCCAGCATCACAAAGCGGTGAAGGCTAAACATGTCTGGGTGGGATGCCGGCTGGGTAGGATTGTTTGAGACCAGGAACAGCTGGAGGCACAGGACGGTCAAGGACAAAACTTTCCTCATAAATTTGGATGAGAGAGATGACAACATGAAGTGAGGACATTCACATATATATGTATACATGTACAGGACTGCTTCCCTCCTGCCCTGCCTAAGCAGATACAGGCTTGTGGGAGTTGTCACGTAGAGTACCTGCTCAAGAGCTTCCACCTTCCTTTACTTACTGTGATGAGGCTAAGAATATGGTACCAAATAATAAGTGAAGAAGATGGATGTCTACATTTGTAAAATGTAAACCTTATGTGAAAGGTGTTGTTCTTTTCAACTATGAACAGTGAAGGGGGTGGGAAGAAGCCATTTTTCCCTGTAAAGGAAGGTAGGTAACAACACTCAACTCAGTTCATTGCACCTGTCCTAAAGCAAGGATAGATGTGATTTGGTGTTGTAATTACTGAAAGCATAAGGTAAGCTTTTACTCCTCCTGGCCAGTACCATATCTTTCTTGCCCTCTTTCTGTCGGAGTCACATTAAACTAAGTATCAAATAAAATTCATGATCTGACCTAAATGCCTCCCTCTACCTAAGAGGTTGCAGTGAAAGACCTCCATATCAGGATCCTAAAAGAACTAAGGAGGGAGTGAATTTGCTGAAAGAATACCTGCCTCATTAGGGTTGATTAATGTGAAGGAAGAGCTCATTTATATGGAAGACACAGTGCTGGAGCAGACACTGTGGGCAGGTGGAGAAAAATGATTGGCTGGAGCAAAAGCTGTCACCACAGAAGGAAAAGGGGAGAGAAGCAATCTTTCACGCTTAGCAAAGGTTGCAGGAAGACCAGGGACCCTTCTGTCTTCTGCAGGAGAATTCCCTATGAAGCAAAAGAAAAGGGAGAGAAAATAGCTTCATTAAAGGTCTTAGAGCCTTGTGGCTCTCTTCACCCTCATCTTTGGCTGAATAAATATGGACCATCTCCCCATCTTGCCAGATGTTAGGCAAAACAGATATTCTTCACCCCCTGCTTCCTGGTGTTACATTGCCCTCACTTGCACCTGTCCAGTTTGCCAACAAGCTTGCAGTATGTACCGCTGGCTGTGAGGGTTTGGCAGTTGCCTTGCTATTCGAACAAAATACAGAAGAGCGAGTAACAGGCTTCTCTGTATATCTGGGTTCGTGTGGTGTCCCTGATGTTTAAAAATCAATACATTTGGCAGACATGATTGAAAGAATGCTGTATTCTGGCAGTTCCTTAGTCGTTATTGCCAACAGATATTCTTAGGACTGTCTGGGCCAATGGTCCCCATGCATCCTGGAGTACAGTGGCACAGTGGTTATTCTAACCTTTATTTCTAGGAAGTCTCATAACTGTGATCTCTGAATGCTTAACAGCAAATGAACTATGAATCCAAGAGCTGTATACAGGACACTTAATCTCTGGTGTCTGTCTTTACAGTGCTTTGCTGCTGCATAGTTAGTAGATTTTTTTTTTTTTTTTTTAGTCAGTGCTGCTTGTGAAAGTGAACTAAAGCCACAGGCTTCTTGACCAAAAGTGTATTGATAAACTTTTCTACATGGTGGCTCAAGATTGAATGGTTTAGGCAAAGGAATTGGAATAATCCAGAGAATTTTCAAAGGAGAAGAGAACTGAACTGCATCAGTGTGACCAAAAAGGTCTTGTGTTGAGTGATAACATAACTGAAATGAGTCAAAAGTCAACGAGTGTTGTCTTGGGTGTCTGTAAACCTCATCATACCTTTACCCTCGGTAAATTTTGACGTAGGCACAGTTTTGATGAAATTTCCAGCAGGCAAGCTTCTGGAGGCAATTCAGGTAGATTCAGCATAAGGAGAGTCACAGCAAATCTGTTGAGGCCACTCCAGAAATTGATCTGATCTCATTTGTTCAAGTTATTTTCAGCAAAAATTTCAGGGTCACTGTATGGGAGAAATTTGTGTTGTTGCTGCTATGCAATCTTTTGCCAGTATCTACTGTGTGTTACCATCTCTTATCTGGAAGAGATCATAAACATTAACTTGAAAAGATAATTGAGAGAAGCATTTTGGGAGGAGAGGAACAAGGTTGCTGGGGGCTTCTTTTTAAGAATTAGGTAATTTTTCATACAACTACTTTTAAATGAATAACAAAAAGAAAATATTACTAATTATTTTATGAAAACTTAAATGCAAATATGTAAAAACACTGTTCAAATGCCTAAAACAATGTTCTACTGAGAAACAAATTATAAATAGGTCTTGACCTTCTGACTTTGGTCTTAAATGCCTGACTTTTTTGGTTTGGATCTCAATAACATTTCAGTAAAGGTAGAACAATCCTATGGCTGAGAGTGGACTGGTAGAACATAGAGGTGAGTTAGAGACTCAGGGTTGGCAGGGTAGAAGTAAATTTTGCCTGAGCAGCTCAGAGGTAGCTGTCTGGGGCCAAAGCCTTTTATATAGTTGCAAATCTGTCTGAACAGGTCAAGTAAATACTAAGTATAGAGATACTCTCCTGAATCCCGGTATGTGACAGTTAATAGGAACACTATAGTATAGCTATCCTTTTCAGTTTAATCATACTATATTTATGACAGTGAGGGCTGATTTCTGTCATGCTGAATCTCGTTGGTGGGATAATGTGAGGTCTTAGAGCTGGAGCCTGAAGTGCCCCCTTCCTCTGTAGTACTTTTGAAGAGCTTTGGGTCTGATGCTGGGAGTATTTTATGTATTGGGACTGAGAAGCATCCACATGCTGTGAGGAGCCATGTGGCAAGCAATGGCATACATCACGTAAAGGACACCAGCAGAGAGGATACACTGAAGTGCTGGTCTTTCCCTGCCATTTGCCTGCATTACACTTAGTGTCAGGCAGCTGCTTCTGTGAGGACATGAGCTTTCATGAGCATCTGTCACCACTAACTAAATCCTGTTCCTAGTTCTGGGCAAGGTATTGGAGTGAGTGGAGTGATGGGGAGCACTGGTGAATTCAGCAGACCTTATCCAGCACCTGAGCCCGTCAGTCTCTTACTGAGTGTTTTGTATGCAGCTCCAGAGTTAAATCTTGCTGAGCCACTCTATCTCCTGCTCACAAGACCCGACAGCTCTTTTTTTCTTCTTTGCCTGTAGGCTGATCCTTGAGCTCTGTCCCTGCACTGCCTTTCCTTTGTATAGATAGCCAGGAAGGATGAGAGGGACAGGCAGAGAGTTACCCACGCAGAAGAGGAAGCAGAGCACCAGACTGCAAATTGCAGAATACAGAAAACTGAAATGTTGCCATTTGTACTTCAGGGCAGAGGCTGGCGTCTTAGTAACTGGTCAGCACACACAGTCCCAGACCCAGTGTGGGTGGTACCTGTAAAATTCGGGAATCTGATGGCTTTGAGATTAGTTTTGAAACTAAAGTCCATATTTATTGCAAGCTGTATGCATCTTAGAGCAGCTCATAACAGGCTGTAGCTTTTGCCTGGGGTCTGGCCCCGCACACTCCTCAGAGGAAGTCTCTGGCTGTAGAGGACTTTCCCTTTCAGGGGGACTTGGCAGTGTCTGTGCCTTTGGCTGAGGGGCACTGTCTGGAAAGGCTCTGCTTCCTTTTCACTCATAGGTTCTAATTACTGCCTGAGATGTGACTGTTCAGTCATGGGCAGCTGTGCGCAGGGCTTTCCGGGCACATTAAGCTGCCAAACGTCTTCCATGGCTGTATAAACTGTTCCACTCAGGCAGCTATCAGTATAGAGGAGAATAACATTGAGGTGCAAGCAAGCAAGGATGGACCCTGTAGTGTAATAAAATGTTGCTTGTATTGCAACACTCCACAAGCCTCTAAACTCATTTTGAAAGACATTTGTTGTTTTTCCTGGTCTTTCTGTTTGGTTGGACCATTTCAGTGAGTGGAGTGTAGTGTCCAGGTGTTCCATTGTATCCTCCCCGATGCTGGACATCACTGGGGATTTTGGGAGAGTATCCAGAAATCGTGGAGATGCAAGACAGTCTTGTACTTAGTCTTCTGAACTGTCAGAAACCAACTCAAGCATGAAAGCAACAGACTTTGTCCTTTGCTATTGTCTTTCCCTTATTCCTTCCATACACCTCCTTTGAAAAGTCTCTATTCTAATTCTGGATGTTTTTGCTATGCATAATTTCCCCCTTTGAATCTAGTCTGAATCTTGGAAGTTGGCAATGAGTTCTCCAGCCTGATTTCACACTGCATGAGCAATGCTCCTTTCTCTCTTTCCACCTTTCAGCTTCCTTTGTTCTCACCCTGTGAGATGGAGAGACTGGATGCTCCCAGCCCTATTTCTTCAGGCTGTACATCATTCTAAAATTCTTTCCTTTTTTTCGCTATTTTGTTTCTCAGTCTGGGCCTTTTCTATTTTTTTATTGGATGATAGCTTTTTTCCGAAGCAATTGCTCATTTTTATCACTATTCTGAGCCTCTTCTAGTTAAGCAATGTCTAATTTGGATGGCATAGCCATCACACACAGTACTCCGGGGCAGGTTGTGCAGTTACTTGTTGTTCTAAATTCCTCATCTAACAGAGACTTAATAACCTATAGAAGATAAACAAAGGAGTTTTGAATTGGATGTGACCCAGAAAGCTGGATCTAACCACCTTTAAGCTTCAGGGAAACTTGGATCCAGATCAGAGGTTTCTTGGCTCATATTTGGAGTGTGGTCAGCAATTATTTCCATGACTGCAGAACCCAAGCAAAAATTTAGCAGAGGGTTATGTATAGCTCCTTTAATCTGCTTTGGAACACTGCCCATTCCTGTGTTAGTCAAAGACTGAGGAGTTGAAGAGGTGACCTAAAGTCACCTCTGTCTCCTTAACCCTTGCAGGGAAGACAACTTGCTGCACTAGAACCACCATCCATTTGCTTTTCTTGTATGTGCTTACCCTTAGCATTGCCTACTGTTCCTGTGTTGTGCCAGTCCCCTTGATTTCTAAGTGGTGCTTGAGGGTTAGAGACCTCCAGAGTACCTGTGTCCAGCCTCCTGTGAAGAAATACAACATTTTTGAACCTTTGTGCCACGTTATGTATGTAAGTGAAATGGTTAAGAGAAGCTAATGTTCAGATCTGGAGACACTTTATTTTCTTTATGAATAGAATCATCTGAAGGAACATGAGGAACCTCCCAGCTGGAACTGCCAAACCTCCAAGAATAGGGTATTTTAAAGGAAACAGCAAGGTTAGACTGGTGTGAAATACAAGATATCAGAGATGGAAGCTCAGACATTACTGAAAAATATTTTTATTCCTTGAAATTTTTTCACTTAAAGCCCTACAACTTGGGTACAAGGGAAGGTGGTGAGCTGTCCCTGCTGGGATCTAGCAATAACAGACAACTGCTTTTCAGCTCTGACTCTAAAGTATTGACGGGAACTTGCTTTTGCCTCCACTCCCCATTTTTCTTGTCCTCCTTGAAGAACATGTCCCTTCTGAGAATTTGTGGTTACTTGCAGGATGTTCATACTCTTATTGCTGTTGCTTTTCATATAAGTAAGGACAATGCATTTTCCTTGTAGCAGCGAGACTGATTTATGCTATAGTATTCCCACTACCATTTCAGTCATGAAACTGTAGTATGCATAGAAACACATGGTAAACAGGCATGGGCTGTTGGTAGCTGGAACTGGAATTTTCACTGTTGCCAGGAAATATATGTGATCTTAAGCACTATTTTTCTCATTCTGAGAAAATGTGGAACTGTCATTCCTAAGAATTAAAAGCTTGGATATTAGAATAATGTAAGGAACACAGAAGATGGTGGAAGGCAAAATGTGATAAAAGCACGACATACACAGTGCTTGCACCCAGGCTTCATACTGTAGCACTGCTCCACTCGCTAAAAAGTAGTTGCATTTCTGTCAGCTGGTTTAGTAGAACAGTACTGGGGGTTTGTTGTCCCCTTCTAGGTTACAAATGCCTTGGAGAGGGAAAGCAGTCTCCTGCCACCTTTTCTACTGCATTCTCAATGGCTGCTGCTACCAAAACAGCTTACAAGGCTTCTGGTGGAAGTGTTTTTCCTACATCTTTCTGAAAACTATAATTACTTCTTCAAGTGAAGCTAGTATACTAGTTAATAGTTCACAGAGTATTTAGGCAGATAGAACATGGATGAATAAAGGAATAAAAGAGGTTAAAATGGAAGAAACTGCTGCTTCCTTTTTTTATGTATTTAAAGTCAGACTTAATCAAGGACAAAGTAGAAGAACAGAATTTATCACCATCCTTACCCTTTTCTGTTCTTGTTGCCAAACTCTCCACTCCAACTTACTGCTTGATACCAATCCACTTTCCATTCCACAGAAACCCCCTCTCTAGCCATTCTTTTGCATCAGGATGTCCCCTGGACTCCTGTCCTTCACCCCGGTCTTCTGAGCACATTCCACAAGTTTATATAATCCACAAGAAAACAATTTGGTCTCAGAAGATTAAATCCCCTCCCAGCTTCCCTTCCCAAGTAAACAGTTTAAGTGGTTTCACTTTCTTTTGCTGCTCCGGCTTCCAAGACGTTGAGTACCTGATCTTGTTGTTGCAAGGGAAATACTTCTTCTGGGGTTTTGTTCTCAGTGGAAGCTGAGGTTGCTTGTGTAATTACAAAACTTGTTGTGTTGATTCAGCTGAAGAGGCCTTTAAAGGTATGGATAAAGGTAACTTGGAGAAGTGGTAGCACTTGGCTAGTCCATGTCCTTATTAGTAAGATGTGAGCTGGCTCTGGTAGCTCTGGGCTGAGGCTGGACTCCAGAACAGAAAGCTGTGATGAAGGGCACGGTCTAAACAGGCTCACCTTTTCTTCAACACACCCTGCTCCATACTCTGCAATACCATATTTCTCCAAGCTAGGAGATTTTTCTCTTCCTTTCTAATAAATCAGTGTGACTCAGAACCTTCTGGACTAGTTGCACTGCATTTTTCGTTGTACAATTTTGCAGTAGAACCTTTTCACTGGAGGATCTTCAAGTGGTTTCCAAGCATCTCACTGTACTCATTTTCAAGAGGAGCTGAGACTTGCAAAGGTTAGGGAAATTGCACAAGTTTATGCACTAAAATGACAATAGGCAGGAACAGAACCTGGAAATCCTTCTTCCTGGTCTCTTACAGCCTTCACATTAAGACCTTGAAATGTCATCCTGAGGGTAACCAGCAGTCAAGAGAAGGTTTGTGATTTCCATTTTGCATAACTAGACACAGAATTACAGTGTAATCCTTAAAAAAATAACATTTCATACATGTTAAATATAAACTTTTTCAAGTAGGCCACAGACGAAGATGAACTGTTCAGTTTTCAATGTGGGAAAGCATGTTCACTGTAGCCTTTGGAACTGATGACCATGGGAAATTGAGGAAAATGGCTTAGCAGGATTAAAAGAGGAGACAGGATTAGTCATTTAGTGCATCTGCCGTTGCCCTGTGGAGCTCAATTCACTGAACTGTTATTTTTAAATCATATTTGCTGCAGGTGAATTTCTGTTTCTACTTAGTCAAAGCTCCGAATCTGCCACTGGTTCTATGTGAATATATTGACAGATAACCTACATGTAGATGCTTATCTGCAGAAGTCTTTGGATGAATATTTTTGGATGGTTCCTGACTGTTAGATATTTCACTTCACTTGTTGGATATTTGGTAGCTCTGTTGCCTGAGTGATTAACAAGAGATTGAAGTGAAAAGTAAGCTGTGAATTGCAGGTAGGAATTTGCAGATGAACCAAGAGATGAGTTGAGAATTCATGAGGCAAGGGAATGAACAAACTTTTTCATAGACATAGGAATAATTATAAATTGGTCCCTTATAAGATCTCATGCGACAAAAAATTTAGTATTCACTATATCCTCAACTTTATTTGCTATTAATGAGGTCAGCTATTTATTTAAAAAGACAAAAAAAATCTCAACTGTCATGTGTAAAGCCTCATATTTTTTACTATTTTAACTGAAGACTGTTTCTCATCTACTCCCTTCTGTGCTCTTTACTGGTGCTGCTTCAGGAGGCATTGAACCAGTGGGTTCCTTGTGAATAAATTCAATACTACTTTCTAGATTTAGTCATCTATGTGGCCAACATATACATCTGCTAGCCAAGGAATTGTAAATTAGGAGGTTTGTTTAAGTTACGCTCAGCATCAGCCTGCAACCGTGTCACTTAGTAATTAGGAACTGCTATTTGCAGATGACCTGTTGTCACTTTGCTGCCTCGTGTCTTTGACCTAAAGCGGACAGGTGATTGGTGCCACCATAATAGATGCATGGCTTTTTGACAATAATTCAGATGTGGGGGTACTTCTTCACCTCTGGGCAAACTTCCAGACCCTACTGCACCTCTCCTTTGCCATTTCACTGTTTAAAATGAACAGCTGCGTATATTTTGGACTCTGCAAATAAGTTTGCATTTTCAATATTACCATTGTTTACTACACACAGCCTATCAGATATGGTTTGCTACCAGGAGGAAGACCTAGGAATTACAGGTTTGTGTAACTTGATGTCTCTTTTCACTAATCGGAGACAACCCTTTTGTAATTTATTGATATATAAAAGTAACAAAATACATTAGAAATAGTTTAGTGCTCTTCTCCATCTCTGAATTATCCCATAAATGAGTAGTGGTGTCCGGAGGGAAATATATATGTATCAGTAGAAACATATTAATACTTCTAAAGAAAGGAAATTAGCAATGCTTTGTGGCTTGCTGGTACCATATGGTCTCCATCCAAAATACCTCTTGGAAAAATACTCTTTCTCTGTGGGAACAGGTCCAACAGCAGTGATGATCTACAGTCTCTTTGGTTTATGAAAGTGTCCCGAAGTGTGAAATGCAGAAATGAGTGTTTCTGTTTCAGGTACCTCATTGTGGTAATAACTAAGCACATCTCAGGCTTGAGAAATCTGTTTATAATCCTGCATGGTAAGTATTATTACGCTATTTTTCTTAAGGATGCAGGACTAACTGTCACAAGGGTGGGTAGGTGCATTTTTTTTTAAACAGCATTCTCAGGGTAAAAACAATGAGCTTCTCTCTTTTCTGAAAATATTTTCTCCCGTTTGTTGTAGGGGCATGTCAAATAAATGCAGTTTTGGAGAAACTGCCTCTCCCGATGTGATATTTTTCAGTGGCTAAACAGGTTTTTATTCTCCAGAGCTGAGCACATTATGCCAAACCTATGTTCTCATAGGAATTCATATTTAAATCATCTTTTTGTTCTTCACTTAACATGGGAGAGATTGACTTCCTTGATTGTCACCTTTGTATGAATGAATTTGCTCGAGTTATGTTTCTTAAACTGGCCATGAATGCTATCAAGCTGGGTCCATTAATGACAAATTACACATTACTGGTGTCTCGCGTTTTGTCAGTTGTCACTGACACATCAGTCTCTGCCAGGTATTACGAATACTGTGTGATTTATTGTTTTAGGGCTTGACTAAGTGTATTGAGATGAGGGCTGCACTGGCAGCTGGAAGGGGAAAGTGGTTGTGTGTACACACTAGTACAGCAGGTACTGGTGCTTCCAGCAACTAATATTTTGAGTGTGCTTTGCATATTGAGAGAGGCCTTTGTTATGCTAAATACAGCCCCTGATTATTCCGTCACAAGATTTTTCCTTTTCAAATGAACGAAGTAACTCATTTTAAAAGAGATTTGAAAGGATTCTGCTTATATTGGAAGAAAGAAGGGGGAAGGAACTTGAAACTTTGACTACTGACACAGACTGTAGTGTGATTTTTGGTGGTAGGCGAAGTTGGTAATATGATAGTCAGAGCAAAAGAAGTTCTTTTCTATACAGAAAATGTAGGGTAGGGGCAAAACCAGCTGATGCTGCTTTAGTGTGTCCGTGTAGGAGATGGTATGCCAAATTAATGTACTACTTTATCTCAAGCAATATCCAACAGCACATTTTTAACCTTTCTTCTCTGAACACGTACCAGTTACTCACAGATGGACTACTTGATGCTTGGCGTTTGGTTCTGAGTAAACACCTCTGCCTGTCTTCTAGAACTTGAAAATCATTCTGTGTACATGTTTAGTACCTGCACTATCAGCTTTTGTAACTTAAATGGGACCAAAGATGATTGAAGTGCACTCTGTTAAAAATAGATGTGGCTAGTTGCAGTATCTCTAACAGGAAACACAAAACTTCTGAGTGTCCATCATTCTTTAGTATCAATTTTTCCCCCGGACCAGTGGCAGTCTAAAACAAAAACTTGTTTCTACTAAATATTGTAAAATGGATTAGAAAGGTTATAAAAGCATTAGCAGTTTTTGTTTCATTCTATAGAGATTTTCAATATGACTTGTTCAGAACTGGTTCTCAGTTGTTTGGACTCGCTTAATCGGACTGCTGGGGTTTTATGTCTTCACTGTCCATGCACCTTTGCCTTACCAATATAATGATAAATGAGGGGTCAGGTAAAGAAGCAGGTTGTTCTTCACTGTTACAGTTGACTTGTTTTATAATGTTCTTTTCTTTAAGCTTTTATTCTAAGATAAACATATAATTTCATATTTCTATATCAGAAAGTTTAGTTAGACCTTGAGGACTTTAAATAGCTCCGATCAAAAATAGATGTTTCTACTCAATAGGAGATAGCTTTATAACTAAGTGAAGAGCTTGTATAGAACTTTTAAAGAGAAATTCAGACTTCACTCCCCTGCCCTCACATACATATAACTTAGAAACACTTCGTTTTAGAGTTCTTCTGGTTATTGAGCGAAAACTCAGCATATTAAAAATACTCCTTAATGCATTTTACTGGGAGGGGAAAAAAAAAACAGCGGAGGCAGTTAGAAAAAAGCCTTTCCCCTAAATGAGTGGTTAGCTGGTTTCCTGAGAATTCATGTTAACAAATATTAACAAATACATACATGTAAAGATATTTATGAGTGTTATGGGTCTATATATCCTAATATTTTAAGTCTATATAGCGATGTGGAACTCTCTACCTAAATACAACTCTGTAGGGAGTTACTTGTTACATGGGACTCTACTCCTTCCAAGAAACTTACCAAGTGCAAGGCCTGCATGATATCTTGAGGTAGAGAATTTCACCTTCTAAATACAGTGTGAAAAAAAGCATTGCTTTAGGTCTGAGTATTCCACTTTCTGGTATGATTCAGTGTCCTTTTCCTCCTATACTGCAACTGGGAGTCATCCACTTTTCCTGCTGTGATGACTTTACAGAAGTTATCCTGATATTTTAAATTTCTCTTCAGATTAATACAGACTTTGTCAATATAATTCTCATGTTGAACCTCAGATGTGCTGTCTCTGCAACTTTCTTCCCTCATGCACACTCCCATGGAGAAAAAAAAGAAGCTGTTCAGGTCTCTTGTTTCCCAGTGATCTAGATCAAGCCTTACTGCGATGTTTCTTCACTTCCCCTGCAGCAGCTTATCCAGGCCTCGCATTTTCTCAGCCAAAACAAAATCACCCACCTCACTGAATTCTTTCACCAGCTCCTATGCCTCTCAGACTGATGTCTCATTGCCTTTAATGCATGTTCTTCTGCTTGAAGTACATCAGGCTATTTGATCCTGGGTGCACGATAACACCTGTGTCTCTAGACAGCAGAACTATCTGCTAGGAGCAGTCAAAGCACATTCCATCATCCCCTCCAGTCTGGCCTTCCAGTTTTATTCATTGAGCATCTTTGTTCCATACTTCAGACGTCCATCAGACCATTGACAAAGCCATTCACTTCAATGGTGTGGTGCTTCGTCAATGAGTTGCTTTGCCATGGGATAGACTTCAGAACCACATCTATTGCAGGGACAAAAAAAAAAGCTGTTTAGGTTTTGCTGGCCAATACAGGCCTTGACAAGAACAGCTTTTCTGCAAGCTTAGCTACTGAATTAGGAAGCGGTGAGAGAGGAAAGCAGAGAGTTTACTGGCTGAAGGCATATAGTCCTTTTCAGTGAATTCAGGCTGAGGAGAGCTTCAAATCTCTCCTAGAATTTTCACTTTAGGAAACAATAGCTTGTGTTAAATTTAATACTGCAGAGTATGGTATGTCTTCACTACAAAACAAATGTGACTATATTACTGTATTAATATTATAAATATTGTTATATTATAACAATATTTCAGAGCTGTGCTTTATGAAGATACTGCTAAGTGGAGTTTAAATAGCTTTTCTGCAGAACAGTCAAAGAAGATAACAAGTTGGAGCTGAGCAACAGCACAGTGCTTATCCTTTGCAAACCAGTAGCTTTTTATTTTGATGATCCATTTAAAACACTTCTACTCTCAGGCAGCTCTCTATTCCCAAAAGCACTTCGCAGACAATATTTGGTAAGCAGATTAATTCAAAGTATTGGAAGCCCTGTAAGGAGCAGAAAGGTCTGGGAGCCCTGTGGGGTTTCATACCACTAACAACAGTGCCTGGCAGCCAAGTTCCCACCAGCCAGCACTAAAAACTGTGTGGGTAGGGAGACAGTGAGACTGTCAGGCGCTCTGTGCCACTCCTCTGTTGGTGAATCAGGCAGAGTGTGAGAAGAGATGGGACAACACACTGTCACAGGTAGGAGGCTGAGGAGAGATGTGTACAGCTGGCTGCAGCTAGCGAGCCCTCTCTGAGGGTCACCTGCACCCAGGAGAGAGGTGCAGAGCGTGAGCTTCCCCTAGTCCCTGAGGGGATGCAGTTATGAGTAGGAAAGATGTGTGACTGGGGAAGCTAAAGGGTTTGACTTTACTGGCAAGTGCGCAGGATGGGTAGCTCTTTTAAGAGAAAGAAAGGGAGGCTGAGGAGTGCTGGAGGCAGAGGCAGACCGAGACCTGTGACCTTCTGTCGAAACAGCTAGAATTAGAAAACTCTAATTTTACTGAGAAGGAATCAATAAAAAACAGGGCTAAATTCTTTGGGAAAGCATATTTTACAGGAGAAGTAATGGGGTTGTGTGCGGGGGTGATAGAGCTTTGGGGGGGGGGGGGGGAAGGAAAGCCAAACCACGAAATGCAAAAAGAACTTGTTTTTTTAAACCAGCAGGGTGGAAAGGGAGCACTAGCCAGGAAGCAGGTCAGTGGAAAGGAGGGATCTGGTCTCTGCTGTAGATCATGAGCCAAACATAACTGGGTTTTGTCATGCTGTAGTAGCAAAGCAAGCATAAGATATCATAGAATCACAGGTTGGAAAAGACCTCTAAGATCATCAAGTCCAACCATCCACCCAACACCACCATACCCACTAAACCATATCCCGAAATGCAATATCTACACGTTTTTTGAACACCTCCAGGGATGGGGACTCAACCACCTCCCTGGGCAGCCTGTTCCAATGCCTGACCACTCTTTCAGTAAAGAAATTTTTCCTAATATCCAATCTAAACTTCCCCTGATGCAACTTGAAGCCATTGCCTCCTGTCCTATTGCTAGTTACCTGGGAGAAGAGACCAACACCTGCCTCACTACAACCTCCTTTCAAGTAGTTGTAGAGAGTGATAAGGTCCCCCTTCACCCTCCCCTTCTCCAGGCTAAACTGCCGCAGCTCCCTCAGCCACTCCTCATAAGACTTATTCTCCAGAACCCTCACCGGCCTCGTTGCCCTTCTCTGGACATGCTCCGGCATCTCCATGTCCTTCTTGTAGTGAGGGGCCCAAAACCAAACACAGTACTCGAGGTGTGGCCTCACCAGTGCCGAGTACAGGGGCACGATCACCTCCCCTACTCCTGCTGGCCAACACTATTCCTGATACAAGCCAGGATGCCTTTGGCCTTCTTGGCTACCTGAGCACACTGCTGGCTCATGTTCAGCTGCCTGTCAACCAACACCCCAAGATCCTTTGCTGCCAGGCAGCTTTCCAGCCACTCTTCCCCAAGCTTGTAGTGTTGCATGGGGTTGTTGTGACCCAAGTGCAGGACCCAGCATTTGGCCTTGTTGAAACTCATACAGCTGGCCTTGGCCCATTTATCCAGTCTGTCCAGATCCCTCTGCAAAGCCTTCCTACCCTCAAGCAGATCGACAATCCCGCCCAGCTTGGAGTCATCTGAAGACTTGCTGAGGGAGCACTCAGTCCCCTCATCCAGATCATTGATAAAAGTGTTAAACAAGACCAGACCCAAAACTGAGCCCTGGGGAACGCCACTTGTGACCAGCCACCAGCCGAATTTAACTCCATTCACCACGACTCTCTGCGCTCAGCCATTCAGCCAGTTCTTTACCCAGCGAAGAGTACACCCATCCAAACCATGGGCAGCTGGTTTCTCCATAAACAGTACATTGCCTGAAAGACGTGGGGGATAAAGTGATCAGTGACAGCAGTGTTTCACGAGGCAGCGCAGTATGTTTTAGAGATACTTAAGAAGGGGGTATAATGTGTAATAAATATCCATGAGAGAAGTTCGAAGCTCTCTTCTCCATCTTTGTTTCTTTATGCAACTACTTCATCTGGGCTGGTTTCTATATTCTGTATCTTCTCAGAACGCATGTATATGTATATTGACATTCTGCATTTTTTTGCACTTGAAGTATAGGGAGATTAAACTTAAAAAATAATGTGTATATGCACATGTAAGAAAAATGAATGGGCTGAAAATGGTGAGAATAGTAGAACAGGGTAGCCTTGATGTAGATTATAAAGTGATTTACTTAAGTTATCTTTCAAGACTGCTTTGTCACTGGGAAAAACAAAAATGGAGAATAATTTTGATTGCCATGGAAGTAATTGTTTTTATTTTCTTAATGGGTATTTGTGGCTTTCTGGTAGAAGCATTCAGAATATAATAGGGTTACTGCACAGAAGTGTTATTAAAAAGCTTCCAATAATAGTTCCTATAAAAACATTAACTGTTCAATAATTTTATGCTAAACTATTCTTTCAGAAAAAGGTTTCATAAAAAAATTGCTTCTTTCCAAAAATAACAATTAAAAATATAGCTAGATGATTGAACATGAGGAGTCATTTTACTAGAAATAGATCTAAGTCTTAAAGGGGTAGAAATACCAGGAGAATTTTGACTGTTTCCATTGCTGAAATGTTGTGTGCTTCCGTGTTACTGCTGAAGAGTGGAGCATAGCAAAATGCTGACAGTTAGAGGCAAGTGGCCTTCTCTCTGAATGATGGCTAGCTGAAGCTTACCACGGTTGGTTCAGGACTTCTAGTGGCCCTGTGCTGACAAACTCTGGAGAGAAACCAGGAGCTGAACAAGCCATGCGTGAACCTGGTCTGACTGGGAGTGAGCCCCCTCTGCCAGGCGGGACTGCAGCATTCAGTCACTGCCCCAGCAGCACAGCACTTGTCAGGCAAGTAACTAGACAGCTTTGGTCTCCAACAGTGTGTACCACTTGCTGCTTGGCTGAATGCAGTTAAAACTAATACAAATAAAAATTAAATTGGCATGGTATGGGGAGGTTGGAGTCTCTGGAAAGAACAGGACAAGAAAGGGTTGGCCAGCGTCACCATTCACACTCAACAGAAAAATTTCCCATAGAGATTTTGTAGTAGTGTTGGAGGCAATGTGACATAGTCTGGCAAGTAAGATCAGGATTTGCCTCAAGAGGAAAACACTAACAACAGAGGTAAGAAACCGAGCACAGAGCCAGGGGTAACAGCTGAAGCATGATAGTGAATATCTGACCTACTCTTTGAAAAGGGTCCGAGTGCAAATGGGCATAGATAGATGGGCTAGTTAAAAGGTGCTTTGCCCTAAAGATTGGCTTTTGTCTCTGAAAGGCTGTTTATTAAACCAGGAGCTCTAGCTAGAAAAAGTATCAAAACAAAAAATCCTGACTACAAACCTCACCTTTTATACCATCAGAACTACAAAACCACTACTGGTAAGTGCCTGTTTGTTTCTGTCAGCAAACAAACACTGGAAAACACGGTTACACGAGCGGTGCAGTGACAGTTGGTGGGTACATCTGTTGTACATTTACACTTTTTTCAGCTATAACACTTTTTTCAGCTATAACTGCTTGAATGATCCTGGTTCGTGTTGTCAGACAAAGGCCGCAGTAGCTTCAGGAAACTGGCTGTTCAAGGGGAAATAAATGTACATTTCAGTATCTCCAAAATCAGTTCTGTTCCCAGCTACCTTGTCATTATTAATGTGAATTCTTTCAGCCTAGGAAGTGCAGAAAATATGTGCTTTAGCTAATGCAAATGAGCATGATCTGTTCCCCACCCATGGATGTGCTGTATACCTAAAACCAAGTTCTGTTTCTGCTGTGATGACGCAGTGACTACTTCAGTATGCTTTTGGTCAGTAAGCAAGCTGCTAAGCACTGTATCTGTTGTAAACAAGTACCCCAAAGAGCCACATAATATCCTGCTAGAATAAAATAAACTCACGTTCAGGGTCCAAGGCTATCTTTGCCATAGCAAATAAGTTCTCAGCCTCTAGAGATGAGTAGCCATGATCTTCAATGCACAGTTCTGCTGGTTTACTTTAATGTGAGATTGAAGGAAGTACTTTGACGGAGTTTCAGAAATGAGAAGTTTATAAGGTTAACAACTACATTTAAGGGATGTCTACCCAGACTGGCCCTCTCTGTTAAAGAGGGAAGTTCCTACATAGAGTGTTCCAGGTGTGTTCTTACCCAAAATGGGCACCTGACTCTCACTGATCACTTATTAAAGCATTTGTTTGTCTAAATTGTTTTATTTCATGCTATGCCATCAGACTGACCTGATGCTTTACCCAGCAATTTGTCTCCTGCTCAAGTATGACTCAGGGTGTGCTGGTAGGTGCATTGCCTGATTTTTAAGAGAATCAGTCCAGGTTTCTAGGTATTTTACATCAAAATTCTCCAATTATTTTATATCCCAAATCAGGAATTTTTAGGTCCTTTTGAAATGCCATTCTGGCCTTTTTTTTTTATGTTAGAAGTACTAAACATTGGATTGAAAGAGCCTTTCTCAACACTTGTGCTAATCTACTGGGTATCTACCAGGTATACACTAGGTATCTTGACTGCCAATTGCTGATGACTTTCGAGCCACAGAGAAAATGGGACCTTCTTGCCACTGCTTTCTGAAAAGCTGCTGCAGGTTTAGTTCCTTAGGGACTGGATGCTTGGAGTGGTGCATATGTGATTGACAGCTGTGTATAAAGTAAACAACAATATTTCAGAGCTGTGCTTTATGAAGTTACTGTTACCTACACTAGCTTTCAGCAACATTGCAGGAAGCCTTTATATGCTGAGTTAGATGCTGCAGAATGAGTCATGACAGTTGAGATTCTGTAATCCTTCATGTAGTACCATGGTAACAAGTTGTACAGGGTGCCTGTGGATCAGCTCGAGTCAGCAGATAATGGTCTTGCCAGGTTGGAAGTAACAGTCAAATTACCTTTTCTTGTAGTAACTTTGTAGTTCCCTTTCTGGAGAGGATTAGAGCACATGAAGGAACTAAGTGAAACAGGAAAACATAATAAAGAAAAAAGGTTCTTGAGCTCCTATGATTGGGTGCACGGCTATGTCTGCCCGACATTTCTGTGCCTCCTAATGCCCTCGCGATCCTCACTGGGAGCCTGCATAGCATCTGGGCAAACATGGCCTTGCTTTTCCAGTGCTACTAACCTGCTTTCATAAGCATGATTGAAATGAGCTTAGTGGCTACTCTCAACACGAAAAATACTAACGCTGAGACCTTGGGGATTGCCTGCTTTTTTGTTCATTCCCTGCAGGTTACCCCATTCCTTCCTCCAGCCAAGGCAACCTGAACCCAGAGGCCACAAGATATCCTCAGCTGCTCTTAAATTGTAGAGGCTGTATTGTTTATGGATCTTTAATTTAGAGCTGGTCAAGAAATCCTGTGTTCTAGGCCTGACTATTCAAGCAAATTTCTTTCCTGTTTTCTGGCTTCAGCACCTCCAAACCATGTTTTAAAATTAAGCAATGCCCGTGTAGGAGATGATTTAAAGTATCATACTTCTTTAAGTAACATTTTGGTTACATATACCTCTTCAACTACTTGTATGTGTCTGTTTTTTGCCTTAGCACGTGTCACCATTTACAAGTTATGTCTGATAGCTGCAAGAACAATTCATGAGGATTGAGTTGATCTCTTGAGGTTATGACTTCCTCATTCCTAGTCTGATTCTTTTTACCTCTCTCCTATCTGTACTATTTTAGTGCGATCTTACAGATGATATACAATTATTCCTTCAATAGCTATCAGCTGGACCTTCTGCCAGAAGAATAACTTCTGTTTTGTATGTTAAAAGCAAAAGTTGTATTCTTTTTCAGAAGAGTAAGTAAAAATAACTGCTCTAGATGAAACTACGGGGGGAATTTGAGACTGTGAATGTAAACCTAAGGTGACTTTCAGCACGTGTCAGTATGAAGCATCATTGTGCTTACTGGTAAGCATCAGCAGTGTAGGCTTGAAGTATCTCTTCTAAGATGGTGTAGGTAAACACATTTTTGAATACTTCTCATTATCTACATGCTATTTTTTTCATTTATGTTTCATCCTTATCGTTTAGTACCTGCTTTACTACAGAAAATTACTTGCCACTTATGTTTGCTTGAGTGCCACAGAGCTTTGGGAATGAACTGAGAGAGACTTTTGAGTTGTGACCAGAGAAAGTTGCTTCTACTGCAGTGATGTTTCTCCCAAAACAGAAAGGATCCTCCATGCCAGGCTAGGCTTTGCCTGAATACACTTGCAACCTCACAACAATTGCTAAAGGCAGAAGTCAGCATTTCACAATGGATTTCTGTCTCTTCTGTTCAGGAAATGTATCACTTCTGTCTCTGAGTGGTTAATAGCATCATTAGAGCCGAGTATCACATGGACAAGTGTCATGAAGGTTTTGTTAATTAACCTCAGTCCTAAGATGTAGCCAACAGTAATCCATCAGCATCTGCTGTTTTGCCACAGCTCTTGAGAGCTGAGAAGCAGTTCCATTTGGATCCACTGAATTGTCAACACACTGCTCTGAGCCCACAGCAACCTTCACAATGTTGATCCTTGGTCCTCAACTGATCTGCTGATGTAAGCTGCAAAATACCCTCCACTCCTGCTGTCTCCTTCAGCTGTTGCACAGCTCTGGCAGATCAGCCCTGACTTAATGGGTCTTCTGTCATCAGAAAGATCTAACAGACAATCTAACAGACACATCTCGAACTAATTTAAAAAAAAAAGAAAATACTGTTCAGTTTACTATGACCAGAGAAATGCTCATTTGGGTTTCATATTGAATCCTGTTTGGATTTTCAACCTCAGCTGCTGAAATCACAATTCCCAAGAGATGTCTGGGATAGGTAATTGTTTTTACTGTACCTAGAACTTTGTTTCTTAAAATATCCCATGTTCACATCCTGGGGCATGCAGCTTTTGTGGACATTGGAGCTTTTTGCTGGTAAAGTCAATCAGGGTGTCACTTCCTTGGCTGGCCTGTGTGGCCTACAAGACTGAAAATCTTATTTTGTTTTCTTTTTTACTATATCCTTGTACAAATGACAATAAAACAAGAAATAATGGACTTGTAGTAAGGATGTTATCTGTAGGAGGGCTATTTATCTATCGTGTTCACAGGTATATGATACTTTGCATGGGCATATTTGACCAAACTCGGCTGTTACTTAATGTCCTTGGTGAAATGCAAATTCCTTTTGTTCCATTCTCTATCAGATAGCAGCTGCATTTCAATAAAAGACTGAAAAATTATCCCAACCTGGAGATTACAATAGAGAAGATGCTGCTCAAAAAATTTCTACAAGCCAACATGAAGCTCATGAAAAAGAACAGATTTGTCTGCCTCATCACCAACAATTCCTTATTCTTTTTCCACAGGGACAGATTCACATTAACCTGTTTATACAGAGATTTCAGACAGGAAAGTTCCGATTTTCTATGCTACAAGGAATAAAATTGAAACCCAAACAGGTCAGCCAAGTTTCAGTTTCAGAAATATGAAGAAAATCACAGTTGTTTCTGAAGAACTTTTAATTTTATAGATGTCACAGACAGATGTGGAAATTATGTCCTTCTCAGGAGCATTGTGCCTGAGAGTAGAATCCAGATGCTAGTTTTAAAGGTCCATACTCTAGGAATTAGAAGTCTGACAAAAATTAATGACTGCAGTCTCATGTGAACATGCAGTATTTGTATTCAAGTGTAGCTTTCACTGGCAGGGATTGGATGCCAGCAAGCTGATAAATAAAATAATACTTCATGCATGTATCTCTAAATGTCTGTTGTGTGAGATGGGGCAGAGTATATGACAATATTACTGTGCTACATGGTGAGCTACTAAAGGTATATTGTACTTGACAGTTCCGATGCTTTTTGTATGGTGCATATACCGGTGTTATAGTGGACAAATGACTTTGGAGGGAGACTGTAGAAGAGCATCAATATTGGGATGGCAGCTGTTGATTACTGTCACTCGTTTCTCTTACTTTACTCTTACCTATCCTTCACTACACACCTGCTTGTACGCCTGTCTTATTTAGCTTGATTCTTAAGTTGCAGCAAAACGCACACAGATGCATAACTCACCAAACAGATCAGGTGTAATTGTAACTGTTACTATTTCTGGAGGGTCAATAGCAGCTAAACAGCAAAGCTTGATGCAGAAAGGTTATTTTAAAAACTCATTGACTAATTTGTAAGCCACTCTTCTTCTTGTGTAAACCACCTCTGCAATGTGAGTGAATTGCTAGCATTACAATGCATGGGAATTTTGATCAGTTTTGGTAGGGTAAAGTTTCACTCCAATGAAGATTGAAATGGTTTAGGAAACACCATTGAAGGGATTCTGAATGTCCTTTAAAAATTCAGAAGAGTAAGTAAATGAGACATTAACACCACTGGATGATCAGAATCGTAAAGGAGGAAAGTATATTGTTTTGCAGCTTTACTCCTTTGCTTATTCCCTGGGAATGGTGGAATTATTTCGAATCTTGGCACACAGGTTATTACACCAAGAAATCACCCAGTGATTTTTATCATGTGGCCCATATTTGTATTGATGGTAGACTATTGAATGATATAGTCAATTGCACCTATAATATGTATTCAGAAATTTAATTATTCACCTCATAAATCATGGGAGGGAATGTTCTTGTCAAGCAGGTAATTAAAACCTCCTAATTGTAAATATTATAAAGATACTGAAGTGCTCAGCATCCAGTCTGCACTATATGCTGCTAGAAAATTCTGCTGGCTAAAATAATTTTGTGAGATGGTAAACGGTGAACTTTTTATTATTGCTTCTGTGCAGTTTCTGGGATAAATGGCTTAACTGTGGAAAGACAAACTATAGGGGGTGAGAAAAATGTAGCACAGTGAAAAAGGGAATGGACATACAATGGCGAGGAAAAGAAGCTATTGTTTAGCATGTAAAGGTAATACTGATCATTAAGATGTCAGTGAAATCATAAAAGTAGTTCTTGTCATACAAGAGACCATAAAATAGCACAGCTTTTCTTGTTAGTGTTGGGTTTGGGTAGTTTTATTTTCCCACATGTCTCCGTGGTTACTGAGAAGCTATAGACAGAACACAGTATTTTGTTTTATTTTTTAAAGGACAAGTTTCTATATAAGATAATGCTACAGTAAAGAACTAATCATCATTTCAGGCTCTGTTACCTACTTTGCAAACTAGAGCTTGGAAATGGTGCTTATTTTGTTCTGCAGGCTGTTTGTGTGGTTCAGTATAGAATGGCAAGTACTTCCTTGTGGTAAATGGGTTCTTACAACTTCTAGGAAATTAGGTCTGTCAAAGCAATGCTTGCAGTTTGAGAACATGAGGATTAGATCACTAGCGCAACTAAAATGGTCAGTGAATACAGAGACATAAGGGTTAGGGAAAATGGTCAGCACATGGAGAAAGTACTCAAGGACAAATCTTACGAGGGATATTTGGCAGCATAGAGACCTGCTATTTCATGACTCCAATGAAGCAAAGCTACATTTTCTCCTGAATATATCATACAGACAATTAAAGCAAAGGTACTTCCTTATTGTTATTAAGAAAGTTGGAAAGAACTGTGGCTGAATAATATAATACAAACAAGTACACAATACAATAAATAGAATATATGCTGGCAAAGCACAGATTTTCATAAAGCTGATGAGATATCAGAGTGTTGATGCAAGTCTTTTGCACAAAGACATTTTCTTTCATTGAATTTCAGCCCTATGAAAGACGTAAATCAAGGTCTTTGTTGATTTATCTCTTTTCATGGGCAGATATTCAATGTGATATTTTAAAAGTGCACAGGGAAACTGAGTACCAAATATAATTCACTTTCTCTGGGAAATAATTACTTAATCATCATTTCTACCTTTAAAGTATATCCGTGAGTGTGGACAAGATTTGATGGTGCTCAGTGCCTGTGATGTGACTTCTCTGAGGCAGAGCAAAAGCTATGAGAAATTGTGGAGACAGGGACAAGAGATCTTCATAAGTTCTTCTCTTATTGTTGCATATTGTAAATTTACCTCCATGATATTGGTCTCTACCCTGGAACAGTTTCAGTGATAAGCAGTACAATCAAATTACTTTCTTTACATATGTAAATGTACTGGACCCTGCATGAGCTTCAGTTACACACTCTTCTTCAGCAGCTCTGGTTGATAACAGTTCATGTTACTGAATAAATTACAATCTTCCACCTCATCAGGTGGTAATAGACACACGCTCTTCACCATCCTTCACAAAACAGATATTGACAGGGATGGGGAATCGAGGTGGCTATCTACCAGTCTTCCTTTTGCCCATGCATCTTCTGGTCCTTCATGCAATCAGACGCCTATCCTTGCCCTTGCTGTTAGCAGCACCCAAACTCAGGCTCACTGTTGTTCTCGCTCTCCAGTTGCTGCAGTGGCTTTATTTTCCACAGAAAGAGACTTGCAGGTTACAAAAGGTTAACTAGGGAAATGCTAAGCCTGTCTCATATAACAAAGATGTAACCTACTACCCTAATTAATCTGCCACAGCTGATTAGACCTGCAATAAGGTTAAGACCTGATAAAAAAAGCTGACAGCTCCAACCCCCCTTTAAATTTACGATTTTCATTCTGGGTCTTTTCAGATTATTTGAATCTCTCTTCTTGCCAATATGAGCAAGCAAGTACTGTTGACTTTGAGCATCAAACAGAAACCTCCAGTTTGTTACCTTTTTCTAAAAAGAAAATCTAGGTAATAAATAGGATTAAATACAAAACTAGGAAAATCACAGAAAAGCACTTGGAGTTCCTGCTGTTAAAGAGTCAAGAGCATAAATATGCCTGGTATTAGACAGGCATGAACCCTATTAAAGGCGAGGTTGTGATTCTCTTATTCAAGATAAAGAGTGATTTGTTCCATGAGTAATTTAATGGAAGTAAATGGCAGGTATGGTTAACGTCAGACCATGATGAAAAATAGGGAAAAAAAAAGAAGCTATAGATATGTCTAAGGTTCTTTTCTATTTTGGGCTAGCTTTTTAGTGATCCTCTATTCACAAATGTGAAATAGTGGGAGAATGCTACACGACTGATGGTGATATGCACTGGGAATTGATATGCAGACACTTTGCATGTCCTGGAACTAACTCTCAAGGTGTTTATTTCACTGTCCATTCTTTAGCTTTTTTGCTTCTTTCGAGTTATAACATGCCTACAGAACAGTAACTCAAGGAAGGTTTCTCATAGCAATCCTCTGTGTGTTCTTCTTTGTCTCTCCTGTTATTTTTTCTTTCCAATGTGGTAAGTACTTCTGTACTGTCAGGGAACTCACCCCATCTGGAGATTCATCAGTTTCGAGACAAAGAGAACCAGACTCTTTATCTGAGGTGCAATAGACTTATAGTCACCATCAGGCCTGAATTCATGCAGATCTTGTGCCTAACAGAGGCAGAGAAAAGCTGCAGCTCATTTCCTTATTTTATGTAGTTTCCTGTTTCAACACCTCTTTAGGAGCTGTTAGACGGAAAGGTAATTTGGTCTCTTTCTTCCTTGTCTCTGTATCTGAGGCCAAAGGGAAAATCTATTCAGGCAGAACATCCATCAGCAGAACAATGGCTGAGTTTTTAAGAGCACATTCCAGACCCTGAAAAGTTCAATGTAATTTTGTATTTCATTAGAACTTTTCATAAAAATGAGCTTAAAACTTGCTTTAGTTTGAAAGGAGCAGTACAGATTTACACCTACTGAGATTCTGCTTCTGTGTCTTATCTCTCCCCACATATTCCCCCCTTCTGTATGCTCAACCTGTTGGCAGGTAAGAATAGGCAACATGAAGAGATGCACACTGTAACTATTCATACAGTAGCTCCTAATAAATAAATGTCCCAGCTTCTTTAATTTGGCACCTTTCAGCTACACTGGATTTACCTGAAGAAACGTTTCAACCAGCAGAACAAAACAGATGAATGTGTGGTAGCTCACATACAATCTTGTTTGTCACCTGTGTCATAAGTACATTTATAGACCCCATAACTGTGAAGATCTGTGGTTTTAGTTTTCATTTGTTCCCTGTCCTACTTCTTGTTCATTGCTGCAAGTGCACAGAAGGCCCAAAGCAAAAAACTCTCTGACCAGTTTGAGCACAAAATACATGCAAGGCCATAGTACACACTTGTATAAATAGAAAAATCTTTCAGATCATAAAGCATTACTAGAATATCACAGGTCAAAAGATGATTCAGCTCAACTCTTCTGCCATGTGGATCTCAATACTAATAAACTTTCACCTTTTATGCGGCTATTATTATACCTCTGTAATGTCCAGTCTGTGGGAATAGTGGAGTGAATAGTGTCCACAATTTCCCAGGTGAGCATGAACAGGTTTTCTCTGAGGGTCCTTGTACCACGGAGGCAATTGAATTCTCATTGTCAATGAGGTCTTGCAACCTGGGAGCTGGGTTTTTCCAGGGAACTGTGAGAAGTGGAACCAGTGACAGACTTTAGCCCCTAAAAGGTGAACTCTGCAATGAGTAATGATAAGTGTCCTGCAGGATACCCAGTTGCTGTGGAAGGAGGGGGGTGGAGTGAGATCTGGAAAGGCTATTGCACGGAAGAAGGTCCTGGGAGGAAGTCAGCTCTGCTGAGGAAAGAGGTAAGGCACTTTTGTCCATTTGAATATACCCAATGTGAAAAGCCTGGACAAGTTATTTCAGAGCACTAAATTGTCCCTATCCTTCTTAAAAACACAAACTCCAGATGAGGGGCCAGTGTCTACCTTTCTTACATATTAGCACTCACTAGTGAGGCTTTTTGCCTAGGTTCTAACCTAGGTAACCAAGTTAGTTCTAACATGTACTTCCTGCCTCCCCTGTGGTAGCCACTACTCTTATTTTTCAGAGACTCGCTCCACTCCTCCTTGCACGTTAAGCTGCATTGACTATGATGCTGCATGAAGTCTAATAACTGTAGACTAGTGGGCAGGAGGGGAGGTTTGAGTTCTGTTCCATTCCCCGCTCCCAGAACCTCTTAGTTGTTTTATGATGACATTTTGTGAGATAAAGTCTAGAAACTATTCTGCGCACAGGGCTCAGAACAGAGACAGTAATTGCAGCTGAATCATTTTCACAGATACTACCTTAAGAAAAGGAAAATGATCATCTACAACAGTTGCCATCATTAACCTTTTCTGCTTTTGGGGATAGAGAGGGGAAGAAAGAACAGCTGAATCACAGTGAAGAACAGTTTCTGAAGTGGTACTTCTACAGCCAAGTAAAATTACTTTCAGATATTGTTACAGGTTGGATTAAACTCCTCTGAAACTTACTATATGCTCCAGTAAATCAGTATTTCATGAAACTGAAAATCAGAAGTAGTAATGCTGTACTTAACAAACGCAGATTTACCTTGTGGTATACAAACTTCAGTAGCCATATTCAAATTGCTGAACAACTACATTACTGAATTTCACATTTGTGAGGAGTGACAAGATGGAAATAAGCAATCAGTTACTATTTATCACCTACTGTGTGTTATTTGTCTGGAAACTACGTGTGCTTGTCCCATGGTAGATGAAGTTTGATTTGGAGGTGCTTGTTGGCCCCATGGAAATGTACTAGTGGTCACATCAAGAGATGTTTCAATTACATTTGCAGAAAGAGTACTAAACATTGATTGAGGTGAGGGGGTTATCTGCTCAAAGGTTGCTAAATTATGTTAATCTTTTCAGAACCTGATTGTCTCTCCACAAACATATTCCTTCAGAAGTCTTATCCAAAGGCTGAGCAGAAAGAGAGGTTTTGTGTTACATACCCAAATTTTTAAGTATCCAAAAATAGACATATCAGTATGAAAATGAGTTCGCCCTTGGGGGAGGGGTGGTGGAAAGATGAAGTATGTATCCAACCTGCATTTCTTGTGACCATTGATTAAAATCTGTTATATGACCATGGGCTTTTCATGGCTTTATAACTATATGCTTATACAAAATTTTTCTGATTTTCTGTCTGGTACGTAAAATGTAATTTTGTTCCACTCACCCCTGGCAGGTAGGAGTTCGAAAGAAACAGTTTTACTTCTGGTTTATGTTGGAAACCTTGGGTATTGCCGAAATCTCCCTCTACCTTCATTCTCAATCTTGTGTTTGTACGTCCTAGTTTTTATTCTTGGTGTAGCTGTATAGTTTGCACCCTCTTCAAACAACAATGCTGTCATTATATGATTTTCATTTTTTGGAACGCTGTGATCAGCATAACTAGATCTTTGAATTATTCATGGAATTGTATTGCTGTACTCATTTATATAAAAATATATTTTAAATATTGCTAGAGTTTTTGTTACATGGAAATTAAAAGATATGTAAGATAGGACCCATATTTTCCAAGTTCTGGTTCCAGCCAAAATACCGCTAATGGCTTAGTGATTGGATTTCCCTTCTGAACACGTGTATTTATCCTCAGAAACCAGGTAGCATGAGTAAAGCTGCACACGCATTTGACCTTAACTGTAAGAGGTAAGCCTTCTCCATTTTGACATGTGTAAGAACTCGAAAGTGTCATTGCTTTGAAACAAAATTTTCTATTCTTTGAACTGTTCTTTTAACAAAAGCTCCAGCCCATTGTTCCTCATTAACACGTATTGCACACGGAAAAGTCAAGTCATAGCCCCAGTGACAATATGTGCTCTCTAAGTCATCTGGCATGCCTTGCCAAATGTTATTTTTGGTAGAACTTTTGAACTACTTTGCTGTCAATGGTCTGAATTAGAGATGTTCTCATCCAGAACAGCACATTTCTTTGCTTAACATGTCATTACATAAAAAGCAGTCAACAAATCACTGGGATTCTACATCAAGTAGAGAAATATCTCAGCTCTTCACTTTTGTTTAGCTTGGTATTGACCTGTGTAGCAATTTGCTACTGTAGGAAAGCATCTGCAGTGTTCCTTAAGTGCAGCACTGTCAACTAGGGACTAAAAGAAAGAAGTGCTCTTCTGTCACCACCTCTGCTGTAGGCGTACTCCATCAGCCCTGGGGTCAGTACCTGGCAATTTAGGGGCTCAGTACGAGCAGAGCAGCAGCGCTTGGATGGGAGCCACTCTGGGCGAGTTCAGGTTCTGCTCCGGGCTCTGTCCTTGAGCTTGTCCTCTAGAGAGGAAACAAGTCTTGCTTTATCCCATCTTCTCTTGAAGATGGACTTGAAGGAGATTTCTAAAGCATAGAGAAGCCCCTATGGCAACCTGTGTGTCAGATCTGTTTGCTGCAGTCCCTGTTTTCCACATCGTGTTGTATTTTAATTCCATGCCTGAAACTTTTTGATATCAGACTACAGTTTTTGTGGGTTACTGGTTTTACAGAGAAGATTTTCATACACGTAATCATTACAGAAATGATCTATACATTCATTACTCTAAATCCTGTTTTAATTTTCATGCTGGATTGAAACTGTGCCTGCAGTTTCCATATTTAGTTCTTACTGCAAATATCAGTTATATCTTATACACCGTAGTTCAGTGAAGAAAGGCAGATTTTTAGTATGTGGGGTTCAATGCAGAGGATGGGACACCAGAGTGGGTGGCGGCATTTTGAGATTATAGGGTAGAACTATCCCTCTTGACATTGAAGTATTTCTGCAGATTGGGAGCAGTGGGAAAAGTTAAATGTTTTCTATAGGTTTCACTGTCAGAAACTCAATGTAACAAATAGGTCCGAAGGGACTGAACTATTCTGTTATTCTCAGCCACCTGTTTTGTCAGGCCGATGGTACCAGGCTAATTTCAGTTAGTTCAAGGTTTCAGGATTCTTGTCTTTAAACAAACAAACTAACAAATGCTAATTGAATAGTAAATGCTTTTTAATAAAATCTTAAATTACCAAAGCATGATAACTAGGGGAAGGATTACTCAGTGAATACAGTTCTTACAGAGTGCATGCTCACACTTCCAAGCCTGTAATTTTTTTTCCACCTAAAGCCAGCGTAGCCATTATTATGCAATAATTAGGTATTATTATTTCCACTTACAGAAGAGATTTTAAATAAGAGATTTAAATATTTGAGACAGAAAATTTGGCTTATCTTTTCAGAGTATCCATGAACTGCAGGTATGTTGGTAAAATCTAAACAAGCCTTTCACGAAAGATTTTACTGTATGAACATGAATATGCAATTCATAAACAAAATTGTACTTACCCTGTGGCTAAACATTACAAACTATATCATCATAGTAATATGAGTAGCTTGAGATCTATGGTTATAGAAAAAGTTGTTACTGGAGAGACAGAGAAGGTAATAAACATAATAATATAACATTATTGCAGAGAAAGTCTTCTTGGCTTTTTAAATTAAATGTTTTGGAGCCCAGGGACCTGAATGTCTCCGATTCCTTAATTTTCTGTAATAACACTGATGTTTTAATCTCTGGTTTTTAATTGATGAGTGCTCTGAACACCAGGGTGTTTCTGTGTCTTTTGTACAGCCATAATGGGTACATGCAAAGATCTGCTGCAGAGGAGACTTATAGTGGCAAGTAAGTAGTGCATTTCAGTTTAATTAGCGCTTCGCTGTGTCTGAAACTGCAGGTTCCTCGAGGCAAAGACTTGTCAGTGGTCCACAATGTACTACATAAACACATGATAAACTGTTTCTTAAGTCTATATTTGAATTAAGGACCTCAATCCAATGATTTGTGAGTGTGCTGGAGTACCTTGGTGAATGAGCCTGTGTCTGCTCCTGTCTGTGGGGAAGAAGAACTGCAGCTAAACTCCCATTCTGTCTCATTCTTGGGAAAAGCTGTTTCTGGGGAAATATTAAATTGACCTCTGCAGCACTTGTTATGCTAACAGTCAGTGAAGCATTTCTGTAAATAAATATTAAAATCTGAACATTTGCATAGGGAAGAACTTTTTAAAGGGCTTGATCTGGGTACAGTTCCCCTCCCACTGAAATCTGTTATAAAATCATACTGTCAATGAAAGCAGACTCAAATTGTTAGTAAGCATTATTGAAAATTTCACCTCACTTTCTCCCTGTAATTTCCATGTGCCTTATAGTCTGTTGTTTGTCTCAGAAGGTAAAATCATGCAGCTGAGATCTCTTCCTACAGACCAAGTGAGCTGATCCTAGTGTGTACATGCAGGACAAACCAGAGCTCCCTTCTCAGGCATAGCTGACACTGTGACAGAAGTAAGAGTTTTAGCCTGGGGACTGTGGATTTGTCCCTTTGATATGGGTGTCAGCTTTATTTCCGTGTTTTGCCCAGCTTGCAACAAAAACTTTCTCAGTTTTAAAACAATATGAGGAAATTAAAGATGTCATTTGGGGTTTTAGTAAAAGAAACTGTAGAGTTGGCTAACATAGCTTTCTGAACTGGCATGTCTTAAGGACAGATCTTATCATGAATGAAATCTTTTAACCTGGAAACAGCAAAGTAGATGACAGCATTATAGGGTGATGAAAGTTTACTTCAGTTGCTAATCTCCTTCACCTTGCTGAGTGACTCTACCGTAATTTCATTAACTTCAGGAAATCTTCTAGGCTTATATCAGTGTCGTGATATGAGGAGAGGCAGATTGCTGTGATATTGGATACTACCCATGAACAATTTTTCTTGGCTGGAGTTTACCTGACTGCGATCTTGGAGGCTGGGACTGTGGAGTCTGACAGATGGATCCAGGCCACAGATCTGCAGCAGATGTCCAAATGGATGGACGGCTGTGCAGACCAGATGGCAAACATGGAAATTCTGGAAATATGGATTTGACTTGGGAGACCTGAACCATCTTTCTTTACATCTGGAGCAAAAATGAAAAAAAGGAAATAATATAAAAGTCATCATGATGGTGACAGGTTTGATCCTGACCCCATGGGTACCAAGGGGAGTGCTACTGCTGACTTTCTTTTTGAAGAAGCAGGTGGGTACTGAGAAACCTGACCACCCTAATCGAGGATATCTGTCCTCCACTGGGACGTTGCAGTATGTTATTTTTCACCAGCAAATCATGCAACAGCAGGTCCTAGGAAAGTCTTGCTTCATCTCTTTTTTTTTTTTTACATGTGAACATTGCCTTGGATCCCAGCTTTGTTCTCACAGCCTCTATGTGTCACATTAATATTAGATTACTGTAGCATTCTTGAAAAGCAGAGATGTCCTTCAGGTGCTTTGCAAAAACTGTATGTTTGCCTCTGCATTTGAAAGACCAGGGAACAGGGAGGGAGGGTGAGAGGTCACAATAATAGTTGTATTTGTAGAACATTTTTCAAAAAAATTGTTTTTTCAGAGCAATTTTCATGACTTCAGAATACCCATCCTAATGTGCTCCTCGAGTGCCTAAATACCTCTGAAAAAAAACATTGACTCAGATTAAGAAAAAGACTTAAGCATCTAAAATAATCTGTGTGACCCAGAAAACTCCTGTTTAGTGTCTAGCTGTCTGTAGGACTAAGGCTTCTAAGATGCAAAGCACTCTGTTCTTGTATGCTCAGATCTGCATTGTTCTGACAGAGCTGAATCTCACAGCATGTGTCTTCTGCTGAAGCCATTTGAGATCTTGAAATAACATGTTCTTCTGACTGTGCCACTGAAGGGCCTTGTCTGTCATACCTAAAACACCTTCACACTGGACACTGCACAAATCACAGTAGTCACAACTGCTTTCACTTATTGAGCAAGAATATGAAGGACTGAGTGCATGAAGAATATAGAATTTATGGCAAGAATGGGAATGTGGATGGGGACTGTGGAGATGAAAGATCTCCTAAGGGAGGGGAATCCTGAACTGTGGTCCACATCCCCATATTGTACTGAACAAAGGCTAAAAATCCAAAAATAGTTCAGGGAACAAGGCTGTTACCCAGACAACTGTCTCCCAAATGAATACTGTCCTCTACGAGTGCAATGCTCATGCTCTCTTCTAATCTCATTCTTTGATAAGCAACAGCACAGCTACAACAGAAGGAATGGAGAAAGTGTTGTCACAGGGTTCATTAGCAAGAAAATCCATTTAATAAACAGATTCTGACTCAAGCTGCTTGGTCAATGCCAGGCTGTGTGTTTACCATTTTTTGCCTCTCTTAGCTCAGGAACCTCTGTGCTGCTCTCTGTTGCTTCTGAGTGCTGGCCCACCTCAAAGGTTTATGAATGTTCAGACAGAGTAGAATTGTCTTTACCCTCTGACACCTTCATAGGTTAGATCTCTACCCAACATGCACCATCACAAAGTTACCACTGCAAATTAACTGCTGGGGGAACCATTTTCTTCATACTTTATCTTCAGCATGTATGAATGTGGCATCTTAGGAAGATAGGTAGATCCATGCCCTGAGCAGGTCCCAGTTTGCAGAAAGAGGGGCTGAATGTGCAAAATGCAGGGATGGAAAGACTGAAGGGACAGGAAAGTGGGTGTGCCAGACACAAGGCAGTGGAAATGGGAGACTGCCTTAGCTGCATTGTTTGTGTTAAACTGAGCTAGCTGTTTCATTGCTTCTGGAAGGCACTAGAGTTTTTTTCTGGGAAAGAATGAACTCACGGGAGCCTTGATGGCTGAATAATTAAAGAGAATAAGTAAAAATAAAGACTGAGTGAAGGTTTGGCAGAGGGCAAGGAAATAGGGGTTACCTCATTTTCAGTTCACCAGTTCAGTTTGAGGCTGGGTAGTGATAGTCTTGTAGCTACTTCTGAAAGCGGAATGGGCAAGTCTTTCTTATAGCTGATTCCTAACTCTTCCTCCTCCCTGAGCACATTGGTGTCTCTGCCCTCCCTTCCTCTGCAAGCTGCTGAATTCTAATTTCCTGGTTAAAAAAAATGCTCAAGTAGTGCTGGGACCTCTCCTCTTCCCAAACAGTGCTGTTGTTCAGACACCTTTCATAGTCAATTGAACCGGAAAACTTCAAGAAGACAGGCATGAGCTGAAAGTTAAATGAATTTTTGCTTTAGGCCCAAAGGACCAAATCTGAAAGTCTTTTGGACATATCTCCTTGTTGTCTGCGCATGGGATGAGATTAATTCCCTGCAGATAAAGTCAAACCTTATGTACCCGCTCTTCAGACAAAGTAAAAAGTTCACTGTCACTTTAAAGGAGATTGAATACGTCGTTTCTTTTGACAGCAGAAGTAATGTAGCAGACTCATTTTCACATCTCATTCAGAAAGCAGATGAGATGTGAATTAACTTGTTTGACAGATGAACACCCTAGAGGTAATTTCAGTTTGTTGCAGTATGTGTGGCTTCTTTACAATTACCGCTGAGCTACAAGAGTGCAAGAGACTGGCCCATAAATACCAGCCTTTCTGCTTTCTTTAATTCCCAGAATATAAAAGACTCTGTTTCCTAATTTTAAACATGAATAACTTAATTAGAAATTAAATCCTTCACAGGGAAAACAGACCCTTCTTCTGATGTTGCTTTGCAATCATACAGGAAAAACAGGAAAAAGAAATCACAAAATGGAAGGGAGATGGAGACTGTGTGTGTGTGGTTTTTTTTTCCTTCTTTCCTCAAACTCTGAACGAGATGAGAAGCAAGAAGCGGGGGGGTGACATAGCGTGTCAGAGTCACCAGATGTGTGAAATAATAGTGAAATGCAGGAGAGATGTGACTCCTCAAGTGCGCACGTGTGCCCCTGTCTTCCTGCTGCAGCTCTTGAAGCACCTGACACCTCTCTCAGTTTAACTCTGGACACAGGTTTGGCAGTAAAAATACTGGAGGGAAACCACCTGGTTTCCTGGGCAATCAAAACAGTTTTGCTGCAGCATTCACAACACTTCAACTCTTTCAGAAACCTACTGGGCTTCATATTAAAGTGCGATAGATTCTCACTCTTATTTTTCCTGGAAGACTGTCCTGGATCATCAAATCTCCACTGGTTACAAAACTTCTAAATTTCTATTGAAGTAAACCTATGCTGACTCACATTGATCTGCTCTTCAACCAGAATGTTTTTTTAACTTTTAGTGTCCCTCTGTGTGTTTTCCATCAGCACTATTTTTTTCTTCTGAGAGCTCTAATAGGCTTACAAAACTAAACTGCTTGTTTTCTCCCTTACAGCTGCTTGGTCTTTACCTTCATTAGAAAATAGATGAGGCAAAACAAGTTCTGGGCAATTTTCATGTAGAAATCAAGATAGGGAAAATGATGGGTCATATCTTTATCCATCTACATCCCCAAAATTTTATCATTCCATTTCTTCTTTCCGTACAACTAACATCTTCCTCACATATTCAGTAATTATCGTGCTTCATATTACCCTCCAAACAACATACAGACGGACCGAATTTCTTTTGCCTTCAATGTCCTATTTTCCTCCTGTCACTGAGGCATCTTACAGATTTGAACTAGAGATCTGGCTTTATCCAGCCCCTCAGTCTCTCCCAGTGTGGTTTTGGCTTTCTGCTGCCTGTCTACCACAGACCTGGTTCAGTGCTGTTCTGTGTACCACTTGTTGAAATGACTGTTGTTGCTTTATAAAAGCAGTGCCTTTATTATTCCTTTCTGAAGGTATCCCCACTGACCACTTTCCAAGTTTTAAATTGCTCATTCTGGAGAGGCATACACATGGGAGCTGATAGTTGGTGTTGATGTCTATATAAACTTCTCCAATTTGTTTGTCCTGCTCCTGTAGGAGTTAGTACTAGCCTTTCCCTTTCCAGCCATAGTTCTGGTTGCTGAAAGGCTGGGGAGGGAGCAGGGTGCCAATGGGGAGCAAACCATAGGCTCAATTCTTGACTTCGTTTAGACCTGATATACCTGAAGGAACTATTATGTTACTCCAAATGCTGCCTTTGAGAGCTGCAGTGAACTGCCCACCAGCAGAGAACTGGGATCTGCCCTACATCTTTCACCTTGCAAACATCTGCTGGACCCTCTGTTGGCCTTGTTCTGGCAGATAAAGCAGTGGTGGTTCACACCACCATATTCACAGCTACAGCAGCGCAGCTCCTCCTTAATGTACAGTATTCCCGATAATTCAACCTTAAATGCCAAGGATTTTAAGTTGAATGTTTGCCTAAATATAATTTCACAGGTTTCTAGTGTTTTTAAAAGGATGTCTCTTTCCCATATTCCCCTAAATTTCTCGTGTCAGCTCAGGTCTCTCTGTTCTTGCCTGTTCTGAATAACTTAATAGATGTCACACACAGCAAAACCTGCTGTGGCTGCTCTTCTCCAACTGACCCTGCACAAGTTCAGTTTGCCAAGCTGGCCTCCTGCACATCTGAAGAACCAGACTTTACGGGAAGGAGAGTTGCCCTTCTTTCTGTAGTAACGGTAAGCTAAGAAAGATTATTTCAACACTCTCTCCAACTCTGAGGTCTTCTTAGTTGTTTTTTTTTTTCCAAGACATTTATTAGATAAGATACATATACAGCCTGTACAGCACAGGCAGGATCCCAGGGCGCCCCTGGGATCTGGGTTAACTGGTAGTTCCATTCTGCCACTCTTTATTTCAGTGCATCCAATTTTCTAGCACAGAGTAGAATCATTTAATATGAAGAGTTTCGTGTCCCTGTCAGATTAGCCCATAGTTCAGTGGTTAGGACATTGTCAGCTCCCTGTTGCTCTGGAGAAATTTCTAATCCATGCCACATAGTCTAACAAGGGTATTCAATGAAGAGGGGTACTGTTCCCTTCCCTTGAGAAGACATAAAGTAATAAAGTAGTGCTTTAAAACAAGTGTTGGGACCCGTGCCCTGTTTCTCAAAAAAGATGACTTGAGAACCTAGCTTACTAAGGCATCAAAGATGCAGTTTCTTATGGGATTTAGGAGCCTTCCCTTGCTTAGCAGTTAGGCAACTACCTCCCATGTTTCACCAATGCCTTGCTCACAACAAGGTTTCCATTGATGTACTGACTCTTGTAAATCCCTTTCTATGGAGCCTCATTTAGGATTTCAGACTATAATTTGTCAGGTGAATGGAAGGAACAAGACATGTAGGAGTTAGTCATTACAAGGACACCTAATTGTCCCAGTGGATGTATCCTCTGGTGTATAGTTGGAAGAAGTTCACACACCATGAACACAGAGTCACAGCTGTATCAGCCTAGTTTTAGAGGCTTAGTAGGCATAAAGAAATAGATTTGTCTCATTGTATGTATAATTTCTGCTTTACCACTTTTTTTGCAATATGTGCAGTAAATTTGGGCTGTTGCTGTGGACGCTGGGTGAAAGCCAAGATGGTAACAGGGCCAAGGAAATAAAGAGAGAGAAGAGAAGAAAAAAATACTGAGAAATATTTATACTTCCTCCTGCTAATTACTGTGCTTATGAAGCCTCACCAGATGACCTTGTGACTCCTCTAAAATTGCATTGCTTATTAATCTCCTTACCTTTCATCTTTTGTGACTCTCATTGTTATTTACCAGCCTTCTGATCATCTGCTTTGTGCTGCTCAATCCTTCGTGAAGGAGGTGAGTGCTATGCTGGAAAGAAGCAGCCCCTGCTCTTTCCCTGTGTGCACTCTCTAGTGACTCTACCAGCTGTCCTTCCCACGTTCCTGAATGTCACTTACAAGCAGTCCTGGCACAGTGCAGCGAGGGATGACTTGTGTTGCAGAAGATATTGCCGTCTCCACATTTTACGGGAACAAATAGCACATACAGAGTCTGTGGAACAGAACTTTTGGGAGAACTGCACTTCTCATCCCTGGAGAAATTCTAGCATCAAGATTTGTTTTCCCCTTGATTGAGGGTAAAAAAGTCAAATTTTCCAGGTTGTTTTTTTTTTTTTAATTCTGAGAAGAATAATGTGGAAAGGTATAAATAGCCTTATTGATTTAATCTGTAAACACAATTCAGACATTCAATTTTCATCCTGTTCCTACATGGCACTCACTCATAATCCCATGGCCAAAGGCATATCTTGCCTGTAAACTGCCAAAAGACTCATGGTCTGAGCCAAAGATATTGGTATCTGTCTCCATCCAGCCTGAAGGACCAGATCCTGTTTCTCTGCTGTGCTAGAGATCATCAGCACAAGTCTGGAGGCTGTCTTTTGGTGGTTATATCATAGCAAGATGGTATAACAACTCTGTGCCCCCAGTTCTCTGCAAATATTACTTATTCCTTAAACAAAATAGTTGAGGGGGAGGCAGATTCAAAACTCTATTTCATTAGCAAATTAATTCAATATTTTTCAATACTTCAGTATGAAACATTGAATTTTTGAAAAACCCTGCAAATTTCATGAAATGGCATTGGACAGTTGTTGTCATGCTGGCTAACCATCAGGTGTCTTCCCAGTGAGCAGACAGAAGCATTTTTGTTCTCCTCCCATAGCCTTCTAAATGTCCTACAGTATTTGAGCACCTTCTCCTCCTCCCGTCTGTTCCTTGTACTTCCCTGGACACCTATCTTCCCACTGGCTGGCTGCCCAGATCTTCACAGCATCTCATCTCACTCCACATATTATTTTTACAAAGCTTCTTTGTAAAGAAAGACTGGTTAAATGGAATAGATGCAGGTGTAGCAGATAACCAGAAAGGGTAAACATTATTTTTTTTTCAATTGCGTTAATTCTAGCTTGAGCTGATAGAGGATACCCAGTGCTTTCTCAAGTAAATCCATGTGTATACTCATCATAAATTTTAGTTATTGAATCCAGACTCTGTGACGTTGAACACTTTTGTTCCTCAGTGCAGAGGTGGCTGTCTGATAGTAGTGGTGAAATGTTACAATTTTTCTAGTGAAATCGGAGAAAATTTATAGAGATCATTCTAGATGACAGTACCAGTTCTTATTATTTCATTTAGACTTCCAAGTAACTATGTTGTGAATTTTATTCTAGAAAGAACGTCCAGAGAACTTAAACTCTCCAATATCAAAGGAATTGAAAACAATTATTCATTTTACATTTACTTAGAAATATTTTGCCTAGAAATATACAAACAAGATATTTAGGAAATGTAACTATTCTCTCTTCAATTAATGTTTAAAATCTACAGTCAAATGTGCTTGTTAGAAGTGAGAATGCAGACACTAGCCGATTACTTGTGACAATTCTATATTTATTTAGTGAGTGTCTTAGCCAAGCAACGAGTTATACAACAGAATGTAAGTCAAGGCTTTACAGCCCCTTAACAAAGTTTAATATGCAAAAGTTACAGGCTGGAAGTGTCTGAGTTTTGAATGGTAGCTGCATATTTAATAGTATGCCCTGAATACAAAAGCATTCTTTTCCTTTATAAATCCCACCGTAGTCAGTTAATTTTGAAATCCAAAGTGTTCTGCCAATGAATGGATTTTCTTTCCTGTTTCATGTCTTGACATGTTGTTTTCCTTCTTAGTGGACTTTTATGTCCTATTTTTCCATTCCAAGATTCTTGAGTCCCATTTCATGTGCTTCTCATGTGCTGAAGTTTTTGCCACCTCACATCATTTTCTGCATCCTATTTTCTCTGGGTTCACCCTACTTTCATGTGAGCTTCCCCCAAAATAGCTCTGTAGTATGTATCTCACATGCTCTGGTTAATTACACCAAACCTGTTCCTTACCCAGCACCCTTCCTTACTGAGGAAGATTATTTTAAAACTCTTTAAAAGTTCACCTTTCTCACTGCAGGCCACTCTAAAGGTTTTGAATATCCATTATGAGATTTTGTTTGGAGAAGTTATTTAGAATGGCTGGAACTGAATGACAACAGATTTTTTTTTAAATCAAATTGCATATCAATCTATCTTGTGCATTCTCTGAAACAAATCTTTTCAAAGATTTCTCACTGTTTAATGAACTTATTGGACTGGCCATTGATCTGAAGAGTGGGGAATCCTTTCTTCCAGGAATTGGTGGTTTCTGCATCAAGAGTGTGAGAAAAACACCTGTCCTTCACCTAAACGAACAGCTCTGAATTAAATATCTACACATTTCCTTGAATGGATAAAGCTCCCACATGAAGATTCACATAGGAAAGGACTTGTAAACATGGTAGAAATGCACTAAAATATGTTGGTTAATGACTTAACTTTCCACTATCCTAAGATAAGGAAACTCCAGTGAATTCAGGAGAAGTGTGTTTATTCACATTACAACCCAACCTGCTACCTGTCTGCTGGGCAGCTGCAAAACTCTCTGAGACCTCCTTGTTTTCAGACACCTGCTCATCTTTTCCTCTTATTTGGAGTTTATGAAAGAATTCTGTCTCACTTTTATTTTCATGTTCATGTTCTTAAGTTTTGTTATTTTATGTTTTAATATTTTGCTTGGTTCAATGTTCCTCTAATTGGCTGCTGCACTGGTGGCATAAAAGCCATTTTTTTTATGAATAGAAGTAGGGAAGGTGAGACTAATATAAAGGGGGGAGAATGACATCGGATATTGACTGCAACTTCAGGAAGTTAGTGACTGCTTGTTGACGCAAATGCATAAATTGCAAGTAAATTCACAGCATAAAAGCTAAAGAGAAAACAGTTTTTACAAAGAAATCTTCTCAAACGTAGGCTATACAATCAAATTTGCTTTAACAGAGTGCAGGTAACTTGCCAAAATTAAGAATGAGATTTATAGATCAGGCTTTGCAGCACAAAATGAAGTATACAAAGTAAAGTTCCTTTGCACATGGCAGTGAGAAGGAGCTGGAAACAGGTCCCTTACCAGCCTCTGTAAATAGCTCCTCTACCGACAGATAGATCCTCTGATAGATGTATGTGTGAAGACAAGTAATCAAAACAAGGTGTTGCTCTTTTCCTGTCTGTGTCAATCATTTTTCTTAATTAACTTCTTGTTCAAGTCTGAAGACTTGTATAATTTACTGTTTATGACAGTTTGCTGCTGAAATGAGCAATGCTGTGCTGCTGAAGTGCCCTGTGGATGTGACAGTACCAGACTCCATGGTCTCGCTCTGTGTCTGTTGGACCTGATTCCCCATTAGACTATCATTCCATGGAGCATCATCAGATCTCCTTGTGGATGAAGTGGTATAATGAATCCTGGGCTTGTGGTGAGAAGAGCATTGCCACATCTAAGAACATCAAATAGCCTACAATATTGTCCCAATTCATAAAGAAGATTTATATCAACTTATATTAATTCATGTCTTGGGCCATAGCTATCATTTTCTTTGAGGAAGGAAATGGCTTTTTTTGTTTGTTTGTCCTTGACAGACTTTGAAGTGTAGGGCCCATTGCTGATGAGTTGGTTTCTTCTGTAGTACGTAGGCTTCAGACTCCTTTAAAGTGCAGTCTCTCATTGAAGCACCCTGCGGAAGAGAGGGATTGGAGACAGCAGAGCTCCACCTCTGTGAAGTCTTTTTGAATATTAAAGCTCATTAACATTTTGTTCAACTTATAAGGCTGTGATTCTTCTTAAAGACTTGCACATGAAGTTTACTCTTGATGCTGAAATCTAAGCAGGGCAACAGTTCTCATTTCTGCTTCATAAATACCAGGAAAGCAAGAAGAGGGACACCCTGTGATTCCGTATCACACTGGTGTCTGCAGCGACTTCCGTGAAGTGGTACAAGCTCTACTCCTCCAAGGAAAATCCCACTCCTTCTGCAGATGGAGCACACACACTGCTTCACCTGTGTCTCTCAGAATACCGAAATGCTATGGAGGGGAGAGTGGCTGCTCAGGTAACAAAAGTGAAGGACAAAGTTTAGGCAAACATTGTGACTTCTGAGAAGAAACAGAGAAATACTTATTTTCAGAATATCAATCCTTATAGCATACACTGGTTTTCTAAGAAGTTTTATCTAGCGTTCATTCTGGTTAAACGTTTGAAGAAAACATGGGTCTGTTGGTTTAAAATGCAGTGCAAATTCATGATTGTTTAATTTCTGCAGCACTTTCTTGCTAGGGTTATCAAATCATGTTTTATACACTATTCACTTTAATGTCTCAGCAGTCCCATGGCTCATGTACAAGAAGTTTCAGCACACCTGATTTGTCGTCACACAAACTGAAGCAGAGTTTCGGTGATTCAGGTCAAATATCTAATTCTGGCTAGGGTCCTGCATCTTGAACAGATCGGTTTCATCCTCTTATCCATTCATCTTTGCGATACACAGATTTATTTTTCCTACTGAAAAGCTTTTTATACTACACAGGCGTATTCCATAAAGCAAGATAACATAACTTTTTCCTTGAGTAGTGTGCACACCAAATTCTTGTATATGGTGGTGCTATGTGTGAGGAATGGTTGACGTGAGTGCCTTGGAGAGGAGCAACTTCCAGTTAACATCTTTCATGTGATGGGGCATCTATAAAGTTTGCACTTAGTGAGGTAGCACTGCAAAAAAAATAGCAGCTCCTCCTCCCAGCTGCTGTTTGTTGTCACATTTGTAGTTTCTTTGTACTTCTAAGGCCCCTGTCTGCCTGTTGAATTTAACTGATCAGTCGGCTAAGTTATGTGGGGGAGAACAGGAAGCGGGAAAATGTAGGATGAAAGATGAAGGAGTATTATCTGTAAAGCTCCCTTTACCTGACATATTTCTTTCCCCTTATCCTTGAGATATTTTTCCTTATCCTTAAGATATGTAATGTAATTCAGATTGCATGTTTCTTTCCTGTTTTGATTTTCTACTCTACCAATATAGTACTTCTGTAATTTGAGGAAATATCAGCAGAGGCACATGAGGTCACTGTGTTGTATTACTAGTTTTCTCTGTCAGGGATTTGGTTATTGTTTTTTTATTTTCCTCTGCTTTTTGAAACAGCAAGCTGCATAGTGCAAACCCCAGAATTTTCAAGCTAGAATGAATATAGTGCAAGGGGGCAGAGCACCTCTGGCACTGCTTGTCACTTTATAGTAGAAAGTCAGTTTCTGGAGGCAGGGGTTTGGCTGCCCTTGGAAACAAGTTTGAACTTGATCTTAATTCAGCTCAGTACTTTTTCAGTGGCGATCACAGTCCTAAACAGCTATTTACAGCTACCCAGATGCCTTGAGCCAAACACACGTACAGCCTAATTTTACAAAGCTTTTGATCTCTCATCTAGGGTGGCCTTGTCACCATTAAAATGAATTAAAACTGAAATTGTCAGGCACTTTGCCTAACACTTGAGATGGGCTGTTGTGCACCATATGGCTTTCATGCTACCAGTGCATTTTGGAGAAGGATGGTCTCTCTCATCTCTCCCTCCCATGAAAAGCCAAGTCCTGAACTGTATTTCTTGCAGAGGAGGATTTAATCTACCGTGAATCCTCCCAGCTCCAAGTAAAGCCAGGCTTGGGGAAGGAAGGAGAAGGTGTGGCTGTCACTTTTGTGCTCATCACTGATCTTTGCCTGGGTGCAGCTTAGACAGACTCCCTCACTGAGGCGTATGCTCTTGGGAGTGTCCTGGTACCTTGTACCCTGGGCAGGGACACCCTTTGACAGAGGACTCCCAGCTCTGTCGTGGTTGGCGCTATGAGGTCCTATGCAGCTAATACAAGCACGTATGCTGCAACAAGGGTCGCAGAGCCCTGCCAGCACCTCTCCCTTCAGAAACCATGGAGATATGTTTGAATATGCTCTTTCCAATCAAATTTGCAGTGGTAGAAGACAAGGTTGTTAGCAGATTTTCCATGTGGAGTGGGCAGTCCCAACCCCTCTGCAGCCCAGCCTGGGGTCAGTGCCCCAGCAGTGTTTCTGGGGAAGTGGCACCGCCTGCCGGAGGGACCTCACTTTTCTATCCATGCAGGCAAAGCAAACATGCTAAGAAAAGCTGCAGCGAACACCTCAGAACACACCCAGGCATAAGTTATAAAGTGCTCATAGAAGTTATAAAGTGCTTGTGCCCTTTCTATGGGTAGCAGGCAACATTCAGTTAATTAAGGCTTAAGCCATGGTTTATTCCAGCACATCTGTTCTTCAAGGGAGGGAAAAGGTGGACTGAAGTCTTGCTGTCAATTTTTTTTCCTTGCTCTAACCTGAAGTTAGGCTGGTGGTAAAAACAACCTTTCAGTTTAGCACTCTTAGCTATTCCTACACATAGAACAGGCACTTCATCTACTGCACAATGCTTGGAAATAGAGAAAGAGAGGGCATATTTTTCTATAAATGTAATAGAGGTATATTGGGCATGACAAGAAAAATTGAATATAAGGTCTAACAAAATGTGTTCCCTAGATCCTACTAAATTATACAGGTTCAGAAAACGTCATGAAAACAGGCTTTACCTATGGAGTTCTTTACTTTTCAAATAATATGAGGAGTAAAATGTTTGTGGTTTTTTTTTTCCTGAGGGTAAATACTTTTCACATAAATTCTAGACTTTCCACGTATAGAACATGTAAAAATAAATGTAATTCATTCTATAAAATTGGCCAGAGCTGTTCAAGAGACAATTACATGTCTGTAAATACCCTGTGAGTTGCAGCTTTCAAGCATGATGTGAATTCCTTTGCAAACAGATAGCATGGGATCACTGATTCTCAAAGCCATCAAGAACAGACACAAATAAGACAGCATCAGTGTGCTGATTCTCTGCACAGAGGAAAGCTGCATCTTTAGGGAATGGATGGTTACTCTTTTAATAACCCTGATGCAAGATACAGATGCAACTCTCTACAGATATAGATGGGTGAACCTGTGAACAAAATCTAGATTTATTAGCCTTCTTATAATTATCTCCACAGGCAGAGGATGTACATTTGATCTGGCCTCCCCTATCTTTCTCCAACCAAATGTGTGTGCAGTTTATTTCACAAAATGAACAGGAGCAAGGAGAAGCCACTCACCACACGGTGAACACCCACAAAGTTGTGTCAGAGAACCTTTGCTACCACTGTGTCTTTACTGGTGTCTGTAGCTCACTTCTTGATAAAGGTAAGAAACCATATGGTGAAGACCATGAAACCTTTAATTCCACTTTTTGCATGTTTTTTAGACCTGTTTGAGACATTTCTGTAGGTTCTCTCAGGTTGATTTATGCTTCCTAGACTAGTCTTTGCATGGGGCTTGAGTAGTAGAAATGTATCAGTTCTGCTGTGTCTGGTGCTTCAACACAGTTTAAGGGTCTCAACTTTAGCCTTTTTGAACTGACTCTTTCTTATTTGACTTTATCTAGAAGCTGAAGGTGGAGAGAGCCTGCCTGCTCAGCATATTCCATGCAGGATTTCTCTGTGGGGTATTTGTCAGGGCACTGTCCAGGGCAGCTCCAAATGACTGCAGTGATAGAGCTGAAATTGTTTCCCTTCAGGAAACTGCATAGAGGGCATGGCACACAGGTTGTATGCATACTCTTGCGTGTATTTCCCTGTCAGTTTTTACACATCTACTGAATCAAAATGCAGCTACTAGACAACTGAAATGTTAAGCCACAGCAGCTTTCAAAAGCAGAAAGTGAGATGAAGAATGCCACCTTTCCTGCCTTTGATAAAGACCTTGTGTCAGGTTCTTCAGGAAATTTTGACTTGCAGCAGCCTCCTGAATCTGACAACTTGACTCTGCAATCTGGACATCCAGCATTCAACTGAATATATCTTCCATTTGGGACCATATTCTCTAATATAAACAGTNAATTCAGACTGTCTTATATGCCTGAAAATTGCCTGCTTTTCTTTAAAATTCTTTGACTGCAGGTTTATGAAATAGTGCCATTAGTGCAGAAGTTGTGTGCCATGCATAGATCTGGTTAAGGGTAACACGAGGGAGGGCTCGTTAAAGGTTTTTTTTAAAGTTTGCACATGTATTATACCTTTTTTCTATAGAAACGAAATCTCCTCAAATCTACTCCTGTCACAGACCTTCACTGAAACCTCAGTCAGACTCTAGAGAGCATACAAAAATTGGCAAGATTTACATGCATTCATAGCCTCGNGTTGGTGACGTTTACTCCTGATCAGGAACTTCGGCTGTAGCTGGAGTTAAAAGCAGCAGGGGTGAGCTTAAATCTTAATCATTATGTGGTTACTGGCCTTTTTGAAGATTTTTAACCCCATTTTCTTCACAACGCCTTGCAAAATGCTGTTTCTACATGTTATCTTTGACCTCAATTTCAGTTTAATCACTTCCCTCCAAAGGAACTTCCCTCACTGATGCTCTGAACCTGCTTAATAAACATGTGCACTTCTAGTTTTCTTAAATAATTTGCACAATTAGGTTCCTTTGCTGCCATCAGGAGTAGCAGTTTGTGTGTCTGCAAAGGGAAGTACTGCACAGGAAACATGGCACAGCTGTCGTGCATTTGAGATGAACTTCAGTACACTAGGCATATTGACTTTGTTTTCAGTGCTACTTTGAGGCTTGATTCAGCCTTTTAGATATAGCACTGAACTAGAATTGGCAATTGCACAGTTCAATGAAATTTAATTTGATCAATTTAGTTTTCACAGTTTTTCTTTTATACACCTTGTGACTTAATTCATCTTGAGAAAACAGTAGTATGGTTGGAAATATATACCAAACTGATAACTTTCATACGAAAATCAGCAGAAGCAATGTTTTCAAAGGAGGTCTATTTTTAATATGAAACTCTCTGTAGGAGATAAAAGAGTTTATTTTTATTTTTCAGTGAAATTTCAGGTTCAGACCGCCTAAGTACACTTGAGAAGAGCCCAAGACTCTGAAGTACTTTTACCCCTGATTGGTTTCTTGCTTCTTTAAAACCTGCGTAGTTTTAAAAACCTAATCTGATGAAACCTCAGATTTCACATCAAGGTTAAAAAGCGGTGAATGAGTTAAGGTTTATGCTTGAATTTTAGATTAAGACTATCCGTCTTTCATGCTCAAAACCAGAAGGAAAAATGTACCAACTAGTTTTATATAAATAACTTGAGGAGAGGTACAGAGCACAGCTGTTGTTTTTCTGGAAAGCTTCTTGCGTCTCTAGCTGGGTTAACTTTGTAGGCAACTGTCTCAGCCCTTGTACTGCACCTGTGGAAAGCTATATTCTATGTGAGAGTAGATAAATGAGATTCACAGCAAATGGGTTGATTCCCTGAACTCGTTGGTTCCCAGCACTATGAGTGCTATCCTGGTGCATAAAAAGAATGTATTTAGCAGGGCATGTGCCTATTTGGCTAAATTATTAAAACACACACCTCAAAGAGAAGGAAATTTTTCAAATAACTAAGTATACGGCCAGCTTTATGTGTTCAGTAAGGTCCTCTCCAAAATCCACCAAGGAAGAAGCAGTACTTTTCTGTGTGATTTGAAGGGCTTTGGCCCGTGAAATGTCAACGGCTTGACAACTCAGATCAAATTTCCATGGACATTTGCATGCCTGATGATGCAGATGACTGCTTAATGGGCTCTATTGCCTGGCCTTAGCAGGTTTGGCATTTAGCTGTTGCTGGCAGCGATGGCAGTTAGACACATAATTCATCATCTTTGCATGGGTGTCCTCTTTATCTGGGAAGAAGGGTGTTCAGTGTTCTGCTAAATATTTTTGCTCTTGGCCTGTCTCAGCAAGACTCCAAATGCGATGTGTATGCATAAGGGTAAATGCCTGCACCAACAAATGAATTTCCAATTATGAGTAATTGAGTTACTCATAGAATTGAGTGAAAGTCTTAATCGTGTAAAATTGAGAGTGAGTTTCATGTTCTGCAACCATATTTTGTTCCAAGTCATGGTGTAGCTCTTACTGTTCTCTGGCCAATGCCTTTTCAAATGCCATCTGTGTCTGAGCCATGGTCCTTGTGGAAATGATTAGACCTTGTTCCCAGCCAGAGAGGTTACTTGAGAGTGACAGAGCCGCTTTTCATTGTCTGCCTGTGCATCGTACTGTTGTGCAGCCAGTGATGGGAACTGGTCCTGGAGCCACCACTGAGCCCCACTCAAATGCTGGAGATGGTAGGGCTGTGCCCTGCACCCCAGCACTGAGAGCTGCCTCTCTGCTCTTTAATGCCTGCCTCTATGTTTGCTCTTCTGTGCTCTGTCTAAGCAATGATTTGTTTGATTAAAAGGAATGCACTGCCGAAATTGAGACATATATATACATAAATGCCCCTCTCTTCTGCCTGCATACCTAAGAGAAAAGCACTTACACATATCACGTGAAAACAGAAGTAATCTGGTGTTTGATTGCACATCAGGCTTCCCAAAATGCATTCTCATCAGACATTCAGGAAACATTATGGTTTTATTACCAAGGGAAGGCTTTCACTTTTATTATTTTTGTAGAGGGAGTTGTCCTGGATTCTATAAAATACGATCTTCTAACTAAAGAGACTATTTGTTTTGAAACCTTTGGCACAAAAGAAATTAACATTTCAGTTTCACTTATTTTAAAATTGCAGGGATTAACTCTAGTTAGCTGCCATGAAGCAGGGAGTTCTTGTTATGTTTATTCATTTAGAAGCACCCATCTCAGGTTCAAGGCACTCATATTAATACACTGGTACAAGATTGCAGAAAGTGTTAAAAAATATTTTCACACTTCACTGATGCCCAGTAAAATGGCTTGTCTTGCCTGGTGATGCTAAACCCATCAGCCCAAATCTAAGTTGACGCCCAGAAAAGAAAGGGAGAAAATGACCATACATGCTTTCTGCCCCTTTTCTCTCCTTCACGGATTCCCTTTTTAAGTTCCCACATATTTTTTTCTTAACTTTATTTTCTCCTTTGCACTAGACTCCTCTTTCTTCACTCAAATTCTCTGTTCTTATAAATATGTAAGTCTCAAAATCCTTTGTAAAGTTCCTGCTCGCACTTCACTTTGCTGTTTCACCTTTGGTCTCTGTTCTCTTTTCACATTTGGTTAGTTTGGCTCTACCACTCCTCCCTTCATTTTTTTTAATATTCATTCTGCCATGACAGACAGACTTCCTGCCTTTTCCTGGGAACTCTGTGAGACCTGACAGTACCTTTATTTTCCTGTTTTCTTCTATTGCAAACCAGGAATTAAACCCTTACAGTGGGTTGCAAAGCAGGTTGGCCGCATGGAAGGAGTAGGCACATCAGGGCATTTGTACCCTTGGCTTCCTGCAGGATGGTGTTAAGCAGGATGGCGTTAGTTTGATGGCATCTGTTTGCAGCAGGTGTAGGTGTATCTGTAGCCAGCTCCTAGGCAGAAAAAGCAACTTTCATCGAAGTTAAAACACTACAAAGTGCAGTGATAGAGATGTAGTGCAAAGATACGCTCTGTGTGAAGTGCTCTTAACTAGAGGCCTGATCCAGCATTTGTTATTTTAATGGGCTGTCCAGGGATGGGTGGAGTAGGCTCCCCTTGGGGTCTTGGGTCACCAGCCAACAGCTCTGCAGGCTGTCTGCTGCCAGGGAGACTGCGCGGACAAAAACGATGATCAAAGGGCCTGATTCTCTTCATCAGCACACATTACTTCATCTGCCCGACATCCTATCTAGTTTATAAGCCCTGTGGGTCTGGAAGGCTCCGTCTTAAATGTAGTTGGTCACCTGTGGAGTATTGTAGCCTTTGAAGGACCCCAAAGTCTCTAAGGCATCTCTCCAACTGTCATAGACTTTGTGTACATCTCTGTGTATGTATGTATATGTTGCATAATTTCACCTTTTCTTACATTTATCAAGGCTTTTTAACTTGGCTAAATTTCAACATACAATGCCCAACCTATACCTGCTGTCCCAGTATCCTCTACCTTTAATATTGTCAGCTGCCTAAATCTGGTGAAAACAACTATTCTCTTTGCAGTTTTCATCCAGCTGTACAGTAATTGTCAGTATGTTCGAAATATCCCATTTTATGCCCAGTTACAGAGACAATGATTTCCAGGTACAAGAGAAACATCAAAATATTTCAGGCTTCTTCTGGCCGTCTCATGTTCAATCCTATGTACAGAAAAAGGGGCAGCTGTCAAACAGAAAGCAAGAATTTCTCAATCTACTTTGTACATTTATGTGCCTAGTTTCTTAGAGATTTCTGTAGCTCTTTCAGAATAATTTTCTTTTAACTTTTAGAGATTATTTATTTGCTTTGTAATGCAGCAACTTCCAAGCCTTATTGTATGTCTGTCTTATGTTTGTAGCCACAAAGGCATTTTCCATCTCTCCTGTAATACAACTGTGATAAAGACACAGCAGTTGATCAGTAATCAAGTCCTTCTGAAAACTGCATTTTTCCTATATTTTGATCTGAAACTGAGTTTGCATTGAACAACATTAGATAAAGGAGAAGTCTCCGAAGGTAGATCATGTAGTAGCAGGACAGGTATCTTCTGAGGAGGGCCCGATGAGCTGGAAAGAATCGCAGCACAAGAAACTCATTTAATTTGACATAGCTATGAATATTTAACATTTTATAAGGAAATACAGAAATGCAACCAGCCTTACTCACTCTGATGCTCTAGGAAGTACAGACTGTCTTCCATGTGTTGTCTCTGTGAACATGAGAGATTGAAGAGGCTGGGGAAGAGAAGCAGCAGCTCTTTCAAATATTGTTGAACCTCTGTAGAGCAAGCTTATCATAAAAATTGAATTCCTGAAGTTTTTACACTGGGTGCTACAATATTGAGCTGGATCATAAATGCCTTGCAATAGATGCTCAAATTTTTAATACATGAGAAAAATTTTCCTCCATGTATGCTTATTGCTTACATGGTTTGTCTTCTCCAGAGTCTCCAAGCAGAACAGCAACAGAGCTAAGACATACCGAGCTACCCTGGCCACCCAGGTCCCACTGAAGAACCACAGGTCCCACTTCCCTTTGAAAGATGAGAGCACAGAGAGCAGTAAAAACCATCTCAAAATATTCTGTATCAGGGTCATTCTTAAAATGCTAACCTGTCTTCATACCATGCTCGAGATAACCCAAAACTTTAGAAGTTACTCTGTGTTGCCTGATGCTCCTCACAGCTAAGTAGTTCTTGCTGTGTCTCTTCTGCACAGCTTAAATTTAGGTGCTTTGACTTAGGTCTTGCATTCGCCAGTATTTTTAAGATAGCTACCATTTTCTCTTTGATTTCTCTTAACATTAAGAAGTAAATAAGTAAGAAGAAATGGAGTAAGTAAGCAAGAAAAGAGATATGGATTAAGCAAGTAAGAAGATCTGGACTAATTTTCTCCTTCATTCCCTTCCTCTGACGGAACCAAAGAAGAACAGAGGCTGAGAAAGGAATCTGTATCACTTGTTAACTGGACGCTGCTACTCTGTGCAGGACCTCAAAATTTCATCCTCCTCCTTTCTTTAGGTGCACCCACCTGCATTATGAATGAGAGCAGGAGCTTCACTCTTGCCCGGTCTGTAGACATTTGCAAGGTCTCAGGTGAGAGCCAGGGAGGAACTATTGAGCCGTCCTGTCTACATTCACCCACTTTATTGATGTGAGGCTCAGGAAGAGAGAGTAGGAAGGAGTCCATCTTTACCCTGAGCTGGGGCCCAGCAGAGCAGGCAGAGGTCATACACTGCCTTCTAGTGGGTGGCGTCGTCTCCAAGCTTTCACATCCCTTTCTGTTTCCCATTCCTTTCTGCATCAAAGTTTCCTATATCATTCAGGGTCCAAGATGGATCCCAAGTTCATGCTGCCTCATTTGTGGGTTTTCTACACGGATTATTGCTGCTTTTCTTCTTTTCCACTCAAAATAATTTGCTGAAATGAAGTAAAATTTGTTTTAGGAAGTCAAAACCCACTTTTTCCATCATGCCTAAGCTTCACTAAGAAAAATATCACCTTGTATTTTTTCTTTTGCTCTGCATACGACAAACCACCTGATACAATCTTAACTCCTCTCAGAGGTCTGGGATGCTTCCTACTAAGTGCCTTCCCCCATCCCTGGCAAACCTAATAGCTTGCAGATATTTGCGACCACAGAAACTTTCTAAGTGCTTTGTGACTGGGCAGAATGGTCCTTTCTTCCCACAGTTTACAGTGTAGATTATTGAGATTTTTGGTGGATTCATTTGTTTGCCACCTTCATACTATAATATGGCAACTGTTAGCAAATACTGATTTTATTTATGATGTATTTATGGCTATAGTTTTGATACAAAATGGGGGTCTGTCCAAAAGATTCTCACCTCCCTGATGTACTTTTATTGATTTAGATACAAAATTGTAACCATTTCCTTTCCATGGCTGAGACATACAAACTTAAAAGCATCAGGAAGGTTCATAAACAGCTTAAGCAGCTGACCTTGTCCTAGATATGGGCTCTTGCCCGCTGTATGCAAGAGTAACTGTCTTCTCACATGATTAGCATAAGACTGGTTTCACAACATTATCCCTGGTTGGCAAATCCTGTCTAAAGGTTACCTGTCCCCAGTCTTTCATGATTCCTCTCTCCTTAGAGCTTAAAAAACCTCAACCAATCTTCTCTCCCTCCAAACAGTTTTTTAAGTGACAATTAGAAAGCAAACCAAGATCTGTATCATGTAAGAGTGCATCCAAACAAAAGGCTTAGTGGAAATGTGGGATTGGTAAGGGAGTTGCTGTAGCAAGCCCCAGCCAGGGCAGTGGAGAGCCTGACCTCCCTTCCATTGCCCCTCTTGCCTGTGGAACTGCAACAGAGGATTGCACCCTAACAGCATCCTCTCCAGACAGGGACTCCACACTGCATGGCACATCCACATATTCTCTTTCAATAGTGAAAAATGTTAGTATCCCTTATTCTGTGGGGCAAGGATCAAAATATAAAATGAAGACTTTTATCCACACTACTCTTGTGCCATCTTTATTGCACTGACTTTACACGGAGCATCTGCTGCTCGCCTGGATTTCGGTGGTGGCTGAGAGTGTTCTGTGAACAGCAAGAATCAATGTCAGAGGTTGCAAACCCACCAGGATGAGGTCCTGCTCCCTGATGGGCAGGCGGCAGAGTACTGCTGCCTCCAGGTGTGCTGTGGAAGCTAATGCTGTACTTTCCGTCAAATTATAAGAATTTCGGAAAGCATTGCCAAGGCAGTCTCTTTATTCTGATGAACACTGTGCTGAAACAGATGGCCATTAAACAAGAAGTTTGTTTGTTTGTTTGTTAAGTAAATAGATTGCGCTGGTCTTATATAGCACGCTTTAGCCCCCAGTGGAACAAATCCACTTATCTGGGAGAAACTTCTTATTCCTCTTTTTGAGATTTCTGATCAGGATATACCCAGCTATAATTCATAATTATCACTTTGGGCTTTTGATAACATACCAGAATCTTCTGACTAACACAACGAGATGTAGACTTTTTTTTACAATGACAGCAATTAAAGATTGGACAAACTTATAAAGAGAGCAGGGAATGAAAGCTCCACCACTTGAAATCTTTAAATCAAGAGACTGTCTTTATAAAAGATATTTTCTGTATCAGCCTTTACTATGAAGATGGATGCAGGAGCCACAGAGAGGAATTCTATAACTGAGGTTATGCAGAAGGTCAAATAAGATGGCCATAATGATCCCTTCTGGTCTTATTAATCAAAGGGCATTAAATTTCACTCACTGAGCTGGACATGTGATTATGCAAAACAGAAGTGCAAGGATTTCCCTGCTTGTAAAGGGAGAACCTGGAAAGAATAATAACCCTGAGATAAAAATATTATGCTGACCTTCTTTCAGAGCATCTACAAAGTTACAATGAATTCTCTTAAGGTTAGCATAAGTATCCTGGTCATTCCAGCTGAGATGAATGCTGAGAATGGAGTAGATTATGAATGTATAATTGATTCTATGACCTGAAACAACAGTTTCCTGATATTTGGAAACTCTTCTGCATTCAGCTACAAGACGGACAATGACAGGTTGTCCATGGAGTGGCTGAAGTATTTTAAAGAAGTTCATCTTCATATTTCTGATGTAATATTGGTCTATGTTTTTTATAACAGTGCATTGCAAAAGGGAGCTTCTGTACTGCCTTTGTCTAATCAACAGCCTCAAGAACCCTTTTTCTTCCACTGCGCTGTGAAGCAACGCCTGCTCTCTGTTGGATCTCGGGGTCTAGAATTTCCAGACTAGGGTTTCCCCATAAGATGCAGGAAATGGAAAGAAAGCATATTCAGTTTGTCTGTTGGCTGGAGATGCTTTTACAAGCAGAGGGGTGTGTGGGTGGAGGATGTGAGAAGGATATTTTGTACTGACATATACTTGTGTAAAGAGCCATTCAATGATTTGTAAAGAGCTGAGCTGAACAGCACCTAAGAAATATACAATTTTCCCCCAAATCTCCAGTTTTTGAAAGCTGGTGGGTTCTGCTCCTGGTAAATGTTTTCATCAGTAGAGTCACAGATCAAATGTTTTTTAGACTGTCCTTCAATCTGTGTGATTTATTGGCAGCCACTGATTAAAGAGTCATGTGGACCATTGCTGACCACTTCAGTTTGGAAGGGGGTGGGCAGGAAATGGGAGTTGCCGATGTCTACGTGTACATGATAAATTATATTGTCAATCAGATGGCCAAAGTCTTCAGTACATTGTCTGCTAGTGTTGGAAAGGAGAATGACATTTGTGGCAGGTAAAGTTATCCTGGAGGTTGCAAATGCATCTAAATTTTGTTTTTGTCTTTGTCTGCTGTCCTAGTGCAAACTTTTCCTGGGTTTGCATATTATATCTGACACTGTATGTCAAAGGAGAGCATCCCCATTACAAAATTTATGTGTAAAGCTGAGTATTTTGGGTGGTTTCTACTGTACAAGGGAACTTGTATGAATGTGATTGTAAGGGCTTTATGAGATCTCTTTGTACAGAAATTACGCACTCTGTTGGGGCACAGGAATTGCTGCGTCACTAAAAGATTAGCTGTTTGGCAATGCAGCAGTTTTAAAGGTTCAGTGAGCATGGAGTTAGTCATCTGTAGTCATGGCCTCTCATGTATTTTCTAGATCTAAGTCAGGAATGGGACAATGAACCTTGAAAGTTCTTCCCAGGGGCGAGTGTTGTAGGCCTGTGAGATGATCACTACCTAGGCAGAGTAAAATTTCTCCTGTGACTCTTTGGGTGGTGATGGAATTTCCCTGAAGGTGGAAGTGAGAACAGATGTAGCTAAAACAACCATGTTGGCTGACTGTGAACTAAGGCAGGATTGGAGAGAAGGGAGACCTGAGCAAAAGCAATGAATGGAAGTGGTAGCTCTCTTTGTCCTAGAACAACCAAGAAGGAAAGAGGTTGATTCACAGAGCAGCTCCTTACTTGGGACAGAAGCAATATATATCAAGAATGGCTAGTGGAGAGAAGAAGCTATGGGGCGAATGCCAAGAACTCTGATTAAGGTCTAAAGACCGTCATGGAAAGTCAGAAAGCCCACTGGCCTAGCACAGTGGGAACCCACCACACCTCAGCCTCATGGGAATCTTTTTTGGGTGACTTTTTGTCAGGGTTAGAATCACAGAATCATTAAGATTGGAAAAGACCTCTAAGAGTTTCAAGTCCAACTGTCACACCAACACCACCATGCCTGCTAAACTATGTACTGAAGTGGCATATCTACATGTTTTTTAAACACCTCCAGGGATGGAGGATATATCATCTTTCATTATATCATCTTTGATTTTTCCTTGGGAATCGGGACTATCACAACTGTAGCTGGTGAAAAATTTTTGGAATATTTTTTGAGTGCGTGGATGGAGATCATTGATTTCTGCCATTGGAAGCAATAGTTTGTTTTCAAATCAGACTCTGAAACACTAGTCCCTGAGTCTATTATTAATTCCTGATGTCATTAAGAAATGTCTTCTCTGTCTGCTATGCACTGACATTTATTTTATAAGGGATTGACATGATTAGAGCTTCAATTTGATTTTCAAACATGCTTGGCCCAGGATTCCCAGGAGCTCTATTTAAAGTTAGCTTCCTAAATTCATGTTTTAGTCATCTCATAAATGAAGTACTTTTCTAAGATTCTTAATGCCTAGTTTGGCATCTACCAGTTTCTCAACTCTTTCTTTGACCAGGCCATTTATTTCAGTGCCCAGTAAGGTTACCGACGATTGTAGCTCTCTTCCTTCCTCCCAAGAAGAGCCCTTCAGCATTTTTCTGCATAAAGCCAAGGAAAGCTGGATATGCTGCAAAATAGGCAACTTCTCTGTCCACAGTCCTTCCTCCTCTATTTTACTACACTGTCACTCCCTTATGTGTGGAATCTGCAGTCTTCAACTTAGGGGTATAGACAGTCACCAGAGAATAGAGCAGGCACAGATCCAAGGTGTGAGACTGATAACAGTAAGAGATCTGAAGTTTGCAGCAGAACCTTTTTCATGAGTCCCTCCTAAAAAAATATGTGTTGCTTTATGCAGTCATTCTCAAAAATATCTTCAGTGTTTTTGATTCAGTCTGGTTTGACTTTATAAAGGCCAAATTTGGTACCTACATATTAACTGAGTGACCTGGTTCTACCTGTGCTGGATGGCCTGTTGAAACATATCTGATGTTTCCACCAGGAGTAAGGAGTGAAAGAGGACAGTAACTAGGCTAAATGAAGCTATAAAAGTGTATTTCTCACTTTCTGGACTGAAATACTACAGCTCTTTCTGAATTCATGCCCTTTTTTTCACACTGGGATGTTTACAAAGCATCAGAAGATTTTAATCCTTACATCTATGGTGCCTAAAAAGAGGTGTACTTTATACCAACTAAAAAGGACTTCAGAATCAGACCTTACATGTTTAATCTGGATATGCAGAGGCAGACTGTTCGTCTGCTCATGCTTCAGTGCATTAACTAAAGAACAGGGATTAAGGAGAAACATTGCCCATGAACAGGTTAGCCCTGGCTGCACAAAATCATTCAGATTCCCTGGAGGTGAGTAGTACTGATCACTGTCCAGAGGCAGGATTCTGGACTAGATGGACCATAGGTGTGAGCCAGGGTCACAATTTCCAGGTAAATTCCCACTGCAAAATTATACTTCTTTCTTGGCTTTTTATTCCTTGCATGTGTATTATAAATTGTTCTGTCTGTTGGTGTATTGATACTGGTGTGTGGTAATTTGAAAGAGTTGGGGTTTTGCCTACTTTTATTTAGTCAGTGCTTCCCTTTTCCTTGGCTCTGTCTAAGAGCTTCTTCAACCAAGGGAGGCAGAAGAAAATTTGTGTCTCTGTCTGGAGGGCTGGAGAGAAGAACCCGCTAGTAAATAGGAAAAGCTGATCAATCCTCCTGAGTTCTTTTATCTTAATGCAGGTTTTGTTTAGACATTCCACTACCGTACAAAGTACAAAGCGAGAACTACTTCTCACTACCAGCATTAGAAAGAATATTTAACACAAAACCTTTGTACGTGCTCTTCTCTGTCATTTGAGTTACTAAAACATAGCAAGGGAAAATTCTTCTAGTATTGAATAGCATGAATGGAGCTGACAGTGTTACTGTATTTATCTACTTCTCCCAATATAAATACAGATATATGTGACTTCCACTATAGCATTTGCAGCTGCATCTCGTGCATTTGCAGCAATATTTCTCTCCCTTTCCCTTTTCCCTCAGCTTCCCCCTCCCCCAGAGAACTGACACGCTTTCCACTGGCAAATGTTGAGTGTAGCTGCTGAGGATTTAGTATGTCAGGCTGTGTCTACACAGCTTAGGTTTCTATTATTACGCAATGGCTTAGAAGGCAGTGCTTTGCCACATAATTACAGAGCCAATCTGTACTAGGACCGGGAGTTTGGATGCCTCTTCTTGTACCAACTATTCGCCTCCCACCCACTCAAGCCTCCTCCCTGACGCTCTTACTTCTTTAACAGCTTATTTTTGTACCTTTCTTTCCTCTGGTTTCTCATTTTCTTCCCTTTCCTATGCTACTTATTTGTTTATTTCAGAAGAGAGGGGTCTGACTGGGTCGTGCCCGCAAGGATTCCTATACAGCACAAAGCACTTGCTGTATGGTGCATCATCAGAAGAGGTAAGGAGAAATCCCTGAAGCTGCCTGCTAGTTCTCTCGGGTTTTTTTCTCTCTCCCTCTTTTTTTTTTTTTTTTGGTGTGTGCACATTGCTTGTCTTACAAGCCGTGCAGGCTCTGCCATCTAGAGCACTTTGCGAGATAACTCCGGTTTGCTGTTTTTCCTTTTTCCATCTCTGCGTGAGTGTGTGTGTGCATCTCCCTGTCTCTCTTCTCCCTGTCATGATACAGCTCGACCCCCCTCCCCAACACACACGCACATACGCAGAAAATGGGCTTACTAGTATGAACCTGAAGACTTGCAGTACCAAAATGCATGTGTTGCCTTGGGATGCACTAGGATCAGAATGCTTGAAAACCCTGAGGGCAGCTTAGTCCTCCAAGACTGGGTTTTTTAAACCAAACAAAAAAAGAACAAGTTATTCACTTTTTTATTCTTTTTTTTTTTTCTTTCCCTTTTTTGTGCTTTGGATATTACTGAAAAAGGAGTCTCAGGGATTCACACACTTGGACTTTACTGAATCAGGCTGCATCTCACAAACAATCTCGTCTGCAGTTCTTTTTGCTAGAGATCAACCAGGATTTTTCTGATTATATCTTCTTTTGAAAAAAGGATGCATGGTATAGAAAGAAGGTCTCAATGTCTGTCTGAGACTATTTTACTGAACCTGGGATAAATGTTACTTCTTAAAGGTAAGTGCAAGGTTTTTTTTGTAGAACTATAATACAATCTATATACAGATAAGTACACAAAACATTTATACACAGTTACATCTTATGGCAAAAAAAAATGTTGTGCATCTTAAAAGCATCAGAGAAATGTATAACTTTATCATCCTTTTCATGTTAGCCTAAATAATATTGTTCATGTAGAGAAATGAATCTCTGATAGTTTTCTGCTTCTCTAGGCATGAAAAGGCAGTTCAAAAAGAATATTTATTTTTTTAAGTGTCAGTAGGGATTTTTTCCATGGCAATTTTGAAACAGTGATGGAAAGAGGTTTGAAAGAAAGACTAATAATTTGGTTTCTAATACAGGAAAAACTGAGCAATAGAGCAAAACTGTGAGAGTGATTTCAGCTTTCTGGAGGAATTAGTAAATCCTGGAAAGCTAAGGAAGAACTTTGCTGGACAGATCAACACTGTTGTGTATAAAACCACATAGCAGAAGAGCGGGGACCTTGGCAAATGTGTGAAGAAACAGAAAGAAGAGGAACAGCTAGTGAGGGGAAGGGAGTGAGGGGTGCAGTGGGGTAGTGGGCACTCACTTCAGTGTCTGCTGTCACAGAGGTTGGTGTTCTTGGTGGCTGATGATGCCAGCTGATGATGGACATCCAGAATTGGCACAGTGGGCATGTGGGGGATGGGGTACACAAGAAGGTATATGCTATGTCATGTCTGTCTGACATCATCAGACATATATGCTCTCAGTAAGAGCAAGTGTACTGAGAATTTGGGTGGGAAGAAGCGTCTAAACAGCAGCAGAGGACAAGATGTAGCAAAATGGAAACTGAGTCTCTCCCTGACTTGCATGGACATATGCACACTTTTGCATCACAAAGCAACTGCATGACTGAATAAAACAAGAAAGAAACTAGAGGGGAGAGCAGAAATCAGTGATGAAGTCAACAAGTCCCAGTATGATGGATTAGTAAACTAGAAATGTAAAGTGGTCAGTTGTGGTAACATATGTAAGGAAGGGTTCTTTAACTGGGTAACTCCTTCCTACCCAAAGGAGACAAATATCACTGGTTTAGAGCAAGAATCATTTTTTGCCAGGGCTGATCTAGTCTTTTGGGGGCCGTGCCAGGGAGATATTAAGAACAATAGGGTTTATTTTGTCTACCCCATCTTTGGAATTAATAGGACACAATAACTCTTCTGAAGAGACAGGCAAACAGTAAACATTACTTAAATTTATAAACTCATAGTTAATTAAATTGACACCTCTTAACTTTATAATACAATGCTTACCACGGATAAGTCCAGCAGATACCATGCAATTGTCACTGGTATTTTCTGTTCCTTGGGAAAGAGGAAATACTGCCATGCAGAGTATCAATTTTCTGTTGGACCCTGCTGTGTACAAAGGCTGTACTAAGGCGAATTTGAGCTTGTGGTGAGAAGCAGGAGAGACAGATAATTACTTTTGCTCTAGCCTTGTTTCAGACTGGCTACAGTTTCCTTGTTTACAGCTTGCCCTGGGCTGGTGGTTAGTTTGCATTGCCTACAGATCACCACTTGAGCACAACAGAGTGCTTTTTGTGTGCACTCTCCTCGTAGCTGCCTTACAACAACGCAAAGCAGAGCTTCAGACCTTCCCTGAAACTGCTACTAATTCTCAGGGAGAGAGGGAATGCAATAAAAAATAAACAACAGTGCTAGGAAACAGGAAGAAAAAAGCCATTATTCTCAGCTAAGCTTTTTTAACCTATGTATCCCAGCAAAGATCTGCATCACTTCTCGGATCAGAGACAGCGTCTGTCCTGCTCTCCCCAGCACAGCTGTGGTTTCTTTAGGGCGACTCTGTGCCCTGTGTCCCCTGGTATCTGTCTGTGCAGGGCACTGGCAGGCAGGCAAGCTGACAGTCTGGGGTGCACTGTGCAGGGTGAGAAATGTGCCCCATCCTCAGAGCCACTGTTTGCTGCTGCCTTCTGTGCCCCACGCCGCTCTTCATAGCACTAATAGTCCTTGTTTAAATTTGCATTTGGAACATAACTGATAAATTTTCCCACAGGGAAGTACAAATGGCACACGTAGCCTTGTCCTGCAGCCTCTGCTGTGCCTGCTGCTCAGAAGGACCTGGGCTGACAACTCCCTGGCAATCCCTGTCCAAGCACGCCCGCTCACTCTCTTTGCAGTGGATGCTGGCCATGGACTGAACCTTGCAATGTAATCATGTTAGATAATGCCTTTTTTTTATTTTTGTTTTTTCAACTTGTGGTCAAAAAAAAGGGAAACTGATTCAAAATTATCAAGGTTTAAATGGTAGTAGATGGGAATATACTTCAGATGACTTAGAGTGACTCTAGCTCCCTGGTGAGTGGTTGCAGACTGATAACCCTTGCAGCTGCATTTGCTATCCATCCACACAGAGGGGAGGGAGGGGCTGATGATAGCAACTCTTCCCCCCAGACCCCTTTTTACATTGCTATTTCTTTTCAGCCTTGACCTACAAAGACCACCTGTGAGAAAAAAAAGGTAGTTTGTTCCAAGTGTGTACTTAGTCTTCTTTCTAGTCTGAACGCTTAGTCTTACTTTCTTTGTGTTTGTCATAGTGTGTTGTCACGTGTTTGTTTTTGTGGAGAGAGTAACTGCTCTCTAGGTACTGGACTGAAAAGCAGTAACACTATTTATGAAAGGCAGAAGGAAGACATCTGTGGCTCCTTCCAGCCAGTCCTGATGACTGTGGAATCCACTGCCCAACACCAAATTGGCCATTACTCTATCCTCTATGTGCTCTTTTCCTTAACCATATAGGCTTCAATTATTGTGACTAAGGATCTCACTAAAGTGCTGGGATTTATTCTATCAGTGTCCAGAGTCCATGTGTGCTCACCGGGCACTGAACAGCTTCCATTCACCTATTAAAACTTGTGACAAAAGTCAAGGTTTCATCTGAGTGTGCTGGAATAAGAACAAAACCCACAAATCACCCAATGTGATACAGCCCTTCAGTGAATAGCCAGCTGTCACTCTCTTCCCTGCCCACCTCCACCCAGGATGTACAGGAGGGAGGGAACCTTCTAAGCGGTACTTCTGCTTCTAGGAACTCAAATTACCTTCTGTGTGGGTGACTGCCAAACCTTGGCATGAAATTAACAGATGTAAACATGTCATTGAAAGACCCACAGTGATGCCGCATGGAAAACAGGGAAAAGGGCGTGTCATTTAGAACTATTTCTGCTTCCCTGGGAGCAGCGGTTGTCTCCATACTTCAGAATATTTGCATGACTGTTTCCAATTTTTCCCTCTTCTTGTCATTTGGTTTGTCCTGCCCATGGTCCAGGTCTCTGATGACATCCTCATATTCATGGAAAAACATTGATGACAAATCCAGGATGCCAACTTCAGCATACGAAATGAGCAGCAGCAGCAAAAGTCAGAAAGCCTCCTTTCAGTGAAAAAAATGCTGATTTGAAAACAAGGGAGAAAAGGAAGAGATGTGCTGTCAGGGTCTGGTCCTATGCAGAATCCCTGTTGACCTACACAGAAGGCAGAGCTGAGTAGGATTTTTTTCAGTGATAAGAGTTGTTATTCCTCTCATGAAAGTACAGATTTATCAGCATGAAACATGATTGGAAAATGGTCAGTTTTATGAATTTCCCAACTGAAAAAAATGTAGGAAGAAGATTACCAGAATACCCCATCTTTTTGGTGGAAGATAAATTTTATTATTTCTTTCCAGTTTGTGCATTTTGTATGAAAACTGAAAAGAATTCACATGAAACTTGGTCGTAAAAGGGGCTGTGCTCAAATCCCATTTTGCTAAATGACAAGCAAATCTGTCACTTGAGCTGGAACTAAACATTTCTAGCTCATTCAGGCCAAGAAAACAGTGAGCACTTTCATTTCAATTCATGGGACCAGAAAACTTTTTTCTGCCAAGCCCTACATGGAAGTCAATTTACTTGGCCAAGTGGGATTATTTCAGGAGTGTCTCGCCAACAAGAGCTGTGAGATATCCGGGCCTCTGGATGTCTGCTCTTGAAATCATTTCTCCAGCTATGGAAAACTTCTGTGCTGAAAGAGTATGCCAGCTAAATAAGAGTAGACATGAGAGGATGGCTGCAGCCATAGTACAAGTGGTATAACGGAGCATTTAGGAGGCTTCTGCGAATGGCTGCTCAGGAGGGAAGTGGTCTCTAATCTTTTGGCAGATCTGCTATCACTGTACTGCTATGGAAAGAGGTGAGAAAAGGACAAGGCCCTGGAAGAGCAATAAATCCAGGGTCCCAAACCCTGGTTTGTCAGAAGGTGAGAGGTAGGTCTGGTGCATCCCAGTGAATAGCAACATAGGTTCCAAGCGGAAAAGAAAGCTGGACTAAGGATACATTCAACAGAAAGTACATGATGGCTGAAAGTACCTTGTCTATTTTAATAGAGCAAACATTGCATTGAAAATCTCTGGAAAACATGTGTGGCACAGGTACAGAGAATTGTCAGTGTGACTCTTACCCTGAAGCCAGAGGAGGTAGGTCAGGGCTGTGCATAAATCTTCGTGTGCAGGAATGAGACAAATTGCTGCAGCTGTCCAGGTCAGACTATAGAGTCTGAGTTGACTTAGCTGGGAGAAAGACAGACTTTGAAAGACCTCAATATGATCAAGCCACATGGATTGTGGGGATCAGACACGTGTAATATTGGATGAAATACACACACTGGTGAGGAAGTAAAGGAATTTTTCCTCTCCTGCCTTTAGAGATGCTATTTGTTTTGGCAGGCTGAGGAGCAAGTGAGCTCAAAATGGCACCAGGTGTAAAGAGTCTTCAGCCATTCTCTTGTCATGCCTAAGCTCCTCAGAAAAGCTTTAGTATATATGTCAGTTAGAATGAGTAATCCTTTTGTTACAGCCTAAAGATAAAAATTTAGAACGGGAAAGGACAAGAAGATGTCTTAAATATGCTGCATCCTCTGTTGCAGTGGCAGGATGGGTGGCTTTTGATATCAGGATAAGGGCAGCAACTGTATGTGTGCTAGAAAGGAAAAACTGACTGTGCCAGAATTTAGATCAGATCCCTCTGTTAACAGCATTTAAAAAATGTATCTGCTCTTTTAGTACAGAATGAAAACAATGAGCAGTCAAATGGCAAAAGGAAAAATTGAGAGGAAAAAAAAAAGCCTGTCATGGCTCGCTCAGCAATCCCTGTCTGGTTTGAAAGCAGCCAACAAGAAATGTCTGTCTCCTCAGAGATGAAAATCAAACCCCTCCCAATCATTTCAGTAGTCATTTGATCTCCTTCTCTTTGTGAATGTTCCTGTGACTAGTTAAATACATGTGATACTCAGAAAGCTCTGCATGGTTTGCATGTGAAGAAAGTGTACTAAACTAACAAAGAAGGCAGCCAAACTGTACTGATAAGACATAACTTATCTGGACGGAGACCATTTTGTTGGTTTCCTAAATGGATGGCTAGTTGGCATTTTGTATGAGTAATCTCCTTTGTAAGTGAATGTTACCACTGCTGCTGGCAGATATTTACTGTATATTGGTTTTTAAAGAAGGGTACAACATTGATTCCGTGCTCTCCAAATTATTGACTGCACTTTCTCCCTGTAGTCAGGTCAGATATGTTATCTCCTCTGGAGAAGCTCAGCGGAAAAATGTGTTAGGTCCCAGAATCTCTCATGGAGGAGAGGATCAAGGGATTTTTTGCAGGCTGCCTATAATCAAAATAGATTGTAGTTATCCCTAAAAAATCCCAGTTTGCTTGACAAGTACCACTGTGTGGTATGTAAGTATTTTCTAATCCCGTTTCACATGATCAAATAGCACGCAAAGACATGAAGGCTTCAGCTGACACCAACTTTGCAAGGACAGTGTGACCTTTCTTGCCACCACAGGTACATCTGTTCACAGCTCCCCAGACGCATTTTGACAGTGATATCTACTTGAGGTGAGGAGGAAGATTATTGAGAGGCTTCACAATTACACATTGTGGCCAGAAATCTCATAGAGGGTGAGCTTTCCCGTGCCCATAGTCTCCCAGCAGCCTACCCTGACTGGACCTGAAGGTCCTCCAGTGGGTGAGAGGAGAAGTTTCAGGTGCCTCAATATATGACATTTTCTTTCACATCCAGGGGTGGGTGGTGACAGCAGTTTCATGTGAACTGGAGAGAACTGGTCTTACTGGCAGAGGGTCAGAGCAGAGGAGTTGAAGAGCAGCCCGATGGATATTTGTGAGAGCAATTGCACTGAGGGCAAAGAGGGTCATGTTTGGAGAAAGACTGGAGCCGTTTTGGTAGTAGGAGGTCGAAGAGAGAAAGAAGACTCAGAAGTGGTATGACTAAGAAGATGTCTCTGTCTCTTTAGATATCTGTACAACTCTTCTTGCTACAGAGACAGAGTGCCATGGCTAAGCTAAAGAGAGGCTTACGATATGTGTCTTTAGTCACAGTATACGTACACGATCCCTCCTTGAGCCACCATGGGGTATTTTGTTTGTCACATCTAACTTGTTTTAGCCTTTTGGTGAACATGGAAAAATTTATTCAAGCCCTTGATGAATTTGTTTCTGTTTTGTCCATCTTTCTTTCACATCTCTGAATCAGTGAGTGGAATGAGGATGCTATTTATTTATGTTTCCTTAGCACTGAACACAAAGATTTTTGTTGTCATCATTGAACAGATGAGTCACGTGTTAATAATTAAAACACCTTACCTCAATTCTTAGCAGAACCTAGCAACAAGCTTTCAAATTAATGTGAGACCCTCTAAAATGTGACAGGTCCATCTTCATATGGTATCTTTTCCAGAGAGAGTGCAGTTGATGGGCTGAGATCTGTCTCCTCTGTGCTGGACGTCAAATGGCTGCATTTCATGCCCATCTTAGCATTTATTTTTCCTCTTTGACAAATTTCTCATCTGCCTAACTCTGTGAACAGCATAACAAAGGTCTGTGATGACCCTGTGGGTTAGTGGCTCAGGAAACATCCCTACATTTGATACTGTGCCAAGAAAAGGAAGAAATCCATCCTCCTGCAAGAGGCTGCGATAGGACATGGTGAATTTCTGTGCATTGATGACTTCTACCCTATGTCAATGTCCTAACACAGAATGGAAAAATCAAAGCTATGCTACATCCTGTCTCAACTATAGGGTTTACATTTAAAAGTAAATAATGCCCTCAGGCCAAGAAAGAGCTGCTGCAGTTCTTTCCAGCATGGCTCATTGATCTCGTCCTCTCATTTGACACGTCCTGCTACTCCCCTGTTGCTGTAGTTAGCGTTAAATCACAGACAAATCACGTAGTGACCTAACTGAAACTGAGACCTAGCTGGAGTCAGCTTTACATACACATATCATCAGATATATGGGTCCTTAAACCACCACCTAGCCAGACGCTGGTGAAAGGCCTGAGAATAAGTCTTTGTTAGGCTGTGCTAGCTTTTTCTATTACTTACAGATTTTTTTTTGCTTATTTTGTGTTCATCTAATCATGTTCATTTTAAGGAATGAAAAAGTTTTCAACTTTTTTTTGATAGCACATGTTGTTTTATCATGGAACTATGATGAGCTTAATGTATACATTAAAAGTGCAGTTTTCCACAAACTCATTCTATGATGGAAATCAAGCATCTTTTAGGAAAACCGAAAACACCTCCCAGGTTTTTTGTGTGATGTAGTTGCACTCACAGTCCAACAATCATTCCCACTTTTGTCTTTATATCGGCAAGTACATAAAGAACAAAAATGAACTCTGCAGCCAGCTGTTCTTCCTAAATATGTCTTGTGTTGGTGGCTTAGGTAAAAGGCGTATTGCAGCTTGAGATGTCGTTTGTGCAGCAAATCTTAGTCCCCAGCAATATCAGATCTGTTTTCGGAAGACTGTTTCTTCAGTCACAGTATTTCAAGAAGGGAAGATGGGCTGTGTTCATGCTCCAATTTGATTATGCCATGTTTGCAGTCTTTAATCACAGATGGCAAAAACATTTAAGAACAAAAGAAAACAGTTTTGAACCTTTGTTTCCCTTCTTTCCATTCCTGATTGACTTTTCAGAGCCTTTCCAACATTTAAACAAAGCATTATCTGAGAGCTGTTTGGAAAGATTTAATAGGAAATCTCAGGCTGTCATTCTTTGAATAATTTCCACTTTTCTTCACAACAATTTCTCCTGTGGCTGTAAATTTATTTTGTAACCTATCTTGGGGTACTTTTATTGTTGGTTTTTTTTTTTAATTTTTTTTGTTTGTTTTTGTATTCTTACAAGGAACAAGATAGAATCATTCACCTTGCCAGCACACAGTCCTTTTTTGATTGTCTTGTAACAGAGTAACAGATATTGCTGAATGCTTGTAGGGCATCAGGTAGAAAAATCATATTGATCTCAGATAAGAAAAGGACATATGAGCTTATCAGTAGGCATCTGGAAATTGATACTCAGTAAGAAGATGATTCCTTGTAATTCCATTGACAGATGTTAAGCTTTGTGTGACATTAAGTGATATTGGTCACTCGGACTCCCATTATTTTTTCTGAGATTTGTTTGACTAGTGTGATATTCAAATGTCCATGCTTTCAAGTGTGTTAGTCATTCAGAGAAGCAGCAGCACCCGTATCACATGTGATTAGGATGACCAACAGTCTGAACACAACATGTACAGTGATTACACAGTGATTACACAGATCCTGAATATTAGTAGCTGGCAAATCATGGTTAGAATATGAGGCATTTGTTTACCAAATACAGATGAAACAATTGGGATGAAAGAACAAATAAAATAAAGATTAAATCATAAATATTTTTTAAATCAATACTTCTAACAACCATTAAAAATTAATAAAAATAAAATGTAGACAGTGTAACAGTAAGAACATTTTAATATTGATGGCCAGTAAATCCTGGCACCTCACAAGGAAAATGACAGTACCAACTCCTGTGACATATGTATGTATAAACTTATATTCATTTATTGTAGGACAAAATCAGAAAAAAACTCCGGGAGAAAGCACAGCCTTGTAATTAAGTCTTTGGTCTTTAAGTCAAAGTAGGCCTGAAAGAAACAGTCTATGCAGGACTTAGTAGAACTTACCAAAAGCACACACTTGATTGCAAAGAAAAAGTTAGGGCAAAATTCATGATTACAATTTCCATAATTTTGGAAATATTTCCCCCTTTTATGTATTATACCTTAGATCACTTCTGAAATGGAAATGGTAGTTGGAAATGAAATGCTCTGTTAGTTCACAGCTATGTTTCCACTTCAAAATCAATAAATGTTTTTGGAAAGGTTAAAAGAGTCCAACTTAAAAAAAATATCTTCCTCCTGTTTGAGTAAGACTTTGCAAGTCAGCTCAAAAAAATATTTTAAACTCTTTTCAAATCCTTTTAATCCTTTTTTCGAATCTCTAAGCATATATTTTTATACACATGCTGCACAGGTGTGCGCATATGATTAGATCCATCCTTGGCCATAGGCATAAACTTTGCTTTTCACTTCTGCTTTTGTAATAGGAGACAATACTAATATATGTGAGAGACCTGTCTTAAGTGTAAGTGTTCTGATATCTACAAAGTGTTTATAGACTAGTGAAGATGAAGGATACACTCAGGGGAATAACTCTGCATTGGCAAAAAGAGAGACACAACTTAATGAGAGCCGGTAAAGAATTTCCAATGAACATTTTCATCAGAGAATAGGTTTTGTCCAAATTATTTTACTGGTTATGTGTGTGTGGGTGGTTATTCGATGACATCTTCGTTTTTTTTTTTAATATTTTCAGCTGGCATGTTTGTGGGTTTTCTGTGAAAATAAACTCAAACTTCTTATCACATGAAGAGCTTTAATACGGTCTTTTGTCCTGTTTTTACAGAAAGTAAGCTTTTGCATTTTCTAGAAAACAGACACTCTCCAAATTACAATTAGTCAGTCTAACCTAAATAAGTCAAACTTGTCTCTCAATTTCTGATAAAATCAGGCTTCCTTAACACTTTTAATAAGCTGATAGCCATTCAGAGATGGTACCTCTTCTCTTTGTAGAATTTTTCTTTCCTCCTTTCTCATTTGTTTTCTTGCCCTAGTAGGTCTGTTCTTTGTGGATGGCTATACATAAAGGGAACAAATAGTTCAATGACTTCTCCAAATAAAATAGGCTGTAAAAATGCTGAATTTGTTTTAAGTTTCACAAGATGGGTAATATGAAGGTAAAATGGCAACGAACACATGGTATTATAGTGGGAGGCTTGGGCCGTGGCAAGGCAGGCCATCACAGTTGCTAATCTCTGGAGACAATTAACCTCTGAATTTTAGCTCTGCAGAAGCAAAGACGGGTGAAGGGGGACACACAAGTGACTGATCATCAAGGAATTAAAAAGAACTTTACTGCTGATGTTTCTGTGAGAGCTGAGAAGTAGAAGAAGCAGCTGAAAAAACTAAGAGAAAGTTTCCTGTGGTAGAGCAGCCACGTGCAGCAGTTCGGTGCCCTTTGTACTGGAAATGCTGTTGACTGATACATGTTTCGTATTCTTTTATGGTTAAAAATAAAACTCACAACTACTCTGCTTTTAAATTTGTTAGGGATTATTCTTAATGGTGATTCATCTCTCTCAGTCGTGGGAAAGTGGAATGAGGGTTTCCTGATGATCTAAGTCAAAATCTTCCTAGAGTGCAGAGATTTGGGGACTCTGTATTAGTATGCTGATACTGCTGTAACAACACTATATACTTTTAATGCATCTTCTACTCAGGACTCTGAGCAAACATGGATAAATTAACTCTTAGTGTTTTCCATGTAATCTGGGTTACTGTTAAAATTGTCAGTCTAGAAAAACCAGAAAGCTCAGCTGACTCAAAATCACTGGTGTAGTTATTTATCGAGAAAAAATACAAACAGCTCATGAATGGCTCATATGGGAAAACCAAGTAGAAGTCATCCTCTACAAGATTTGTAATTACTCTTGTAAACCCAGCAAAAAAGGTCTTAAGTCCCCTGATCACAGTTTTTCCTTGTCACTTTTACAGGACTACCTTTAAGTCTGCACTGATAAACAAACAAAAAATGCCATGGAAAAAAAGAAGGTTCTACACTGCAGCTGTCAACCACCCATTTCACATTCGGTGTCGTCTGTCTGAATTGTAACTAGTCCCTCATTCTGCAGACTACAATCCAGTCTCAGCTGTCCAAACCTCAGTTACCCAAAAGAGGTTGATGGTCCTACATGTCTATCAGTTGTACTAATAATTCTCATAATTACTCAGACACACTCTATATCCCATGACATTCAGTTAAATGAAGGTGCACTATCTGTAAAAAACTGTTATTTAGCAAACATATGTACAATTATACATGTTCCTTTTCCGGGTTAAGCAAAGGTGGCCCACCCACCTAAGTAAAGACTGGTACTTCATGTCTTTTGGCAGGATATATAATACATTGTGATTCTGAACCCATTGTCATCCCTAGGTACTATTGCCTTCCCACCCGCCTATGAAATACCACCACTTTGATTGCCCCAGACGCTCAGTGGGTCAACCTCAGATGAATAGAATAGCAAAAATCTGTCTATTTAACCATTCTAAACCATCAATCTCACAGTTAACAAACTCCAGTCTGCTCAAATTCATTCCCTCTTCCACCAATACCTTGTGAACTTTGATGGTTCTAGTGGCCACTTTGTCTCACAAGTCCAAAGGACGTTATTTGTGTGGCAACTGATACGAACATAACCCCCGATGGTCGACCCATTTTGCCAAATCCAAATATGAGGGTGTGCATAAACCAGACAGCAGCACCTCAAATGTTGTCAGACTAAGTCCAACAGCACCCACGGGCACAGGCTTTGGGCACCAATTGAAAATCAGTGCCGGCATTTGTTTCACCTTGTATAAATACTATCGAGTGGTGAATGAAGCCAGTTGATAGAGAGGAAGCAACTATAACTCCACCTTTTTGGGGCAGAGGTCATCTTGGTTACCCTGAAGAGCATTAAGTGGGACTGCGAGGACATACGACTTCTGTAGCTCTGAGGAGTAAATAACTATGACTCCATCCTAAAAGAGTCATATTTACTCCTGCTTTAAAGTCCCACTCTAACTCCCTGCATCATTCAGGCAGCAGCAGCAGCATGTTTACTTGTTTTTCTTGATGCAAAAGCTTCTAATATGCGACTATAGCAGAGATGAAAAGTGACAATAAATCTTCAAAGACAGGTCCTGTGATTAGCACACGTAGTCCACAAGAGAAGTAAGAACAGTGGTAGTCATTAAATATAGATGGTTTACTCACTGTGTCGTCAATAAGCTCATTATTTGTGAATTCCTGAGGTTTTTCAGGTGATGATTCAGTCATTATTTTATTTACTTTTCTGTATAATGAAACAGAATGGCAGAACGAAGAGATTCTGGCTGATGCCACAAACATCTCCTTATTTGCTGAGGTGTCTTCCTGTACTCCCTAGCTCAGGAAAGAAAGAGTTTTGGGGTCTAGTCCCTTTAAAACTACTGGACATCCCTGGAAAGTGCTCTGTGAGCTTTGCTGGTTGGTACAAAGTGGTACTCCTGTGGAGGTACAGCAGAAGATTATCCAGTAACAGTAGATTGGTCATTGCCTTTAGTGCTAAGCATGCACTAAAGGGCATAAACCAGTACAATCCCTTGTTTTTATACAAAAGCCCATTTAAGTCCATCTTGAGCTGCTAAGTGACTTCAGTGCTCTTACCAATGTTGTTACGCAGTTCTGGCCCTGAAGAGGAACAGGAAAAAATGCAGAGAAGTGCAGGCTGGATGTATGTATGAAGCAGTTTTTGCACAAAGAATGATTGAATAGCCTTTTTCCTCCTCAGCCTGGAAAAGATTTACTCTGGCTGGTTATGATCAAGATATCTAAGACTATGAAAGATACTTTTTTTCCTTGTCTCTTCTAATAGAAGTTTTAGAGGACAACAGTTTAAGCTGGCAAGTGATGGGTCCAGAACAAGCAAAATGAGGCACTTCAGGCTTTGAAAAGGTGTGAAACCCTTTCCTGCAGAATGCAGGGATTGTTAAATGTTTGCATTGATTTATAGAACTGTTGACTAGAGGAAAGAACAACACAGGTTTTTTCATTTCCAAAGATAGTATCTTCAGCTAACAATGTTAGCTAGACCACAAGCAGCCAAGAGGTCTAGAGAGGAAATTATCACTCTAGGGTTGCATTACTTTTGGCTTTTTTGGTTGGTTTCTTTCATTGACTACTAACAGAGACAATATACTGGGCTGGATATACCATAAGCAGGACACAATTCATATTTGTTCAAACTGATTTGACTCAGGATACTCTGATTCCAAGAGTCCTCATGACACAGCCTGATGTGGTGTTTCGCTGAGCCCACAGCTGTATTTCAGCAGAATGCAAAGAGGTGGTAATTACTCAATGCTTACAAGTCTGGGCAGAAACAGTGATCTTCTACCAGGATATTGAGACAGAGCTTCACTGCTGAATTTACTAAGTTATTAGCACCTCTGATTTGGAAGCTATGCTGATATAATCACAGGCTCTGGCTCAAGTAATTCAGGTAGCTTTTATAGTGTTTCCCTCCTTGTTAGGTGAAAATTGTTTTATCTGTACCTTGGGCTTCTTGACAGTTGCAGTGGTTGGTTGTGTTGGTGGGAGCACCAGGAGGTTTACTGCTGAGGTCTGGTGGCTGGAGCTGGTAGGCCTTCACCTACTTCTTGGGAAGAAAAGGTTAAGTTCTGTTACAGGTCTCTTTAGGCTGAAAAGAGAACAAGTCTTCTGACTTCTCTTGAGGAAACCATTGATCTGAAAGTCTAATAATAACAACTTCTGGCTATATAGACGAAAGGCCTCCTGGAAGGCTGCGGTTCCCGATGGTGCAGGTGTCTGAGGTCCTGCATGTAGGGCTCAATTCTTGTAACAAGTTAGAAGGTAAGGCAGACAGGGGAAACATTTTCAAGCAGATATCTTACTGATGAACAGATAAGGTTTCTATAGCCTGTGCTGCTTTAATTTAGGGCTTTCAGAGTGTGTTTAGTCTGTGACTGATACGAGTTTTGTATGGGCTGGGTAATTCACTGGCACCTGCCTTGCATCTCCAGGGGAGTTTTTACTGTTGCTGGTGGAAGATTCTTCTAGGAAGAGACTTTTCAGACAGAAAATAATACAGGGAAAGCTCTAAACCAAGAGAAAAAAGGATAGGAGAGACTAAAGGACTGGCAAAGAGACAACTGTCAGGATCTGGAATTCCTTTCTTTCTTGAGGCTGACACTTTTTATGTTTCATTCTTTATGTGCCATAAACAGGCTTCTCAAGACTCAGCCTGTAAGAACATCAGAAGACTGGCATATGTATATAAAAGAAACATACTAGATGAGGTAGAAATATACTAAAATATGTCTTTATTTCCAGTATTTTCATGGAGTAATTTTCCTTAGGCTGAGTTTTTAGCGCCTTTTTTCAGGTGTTGTTGAGCTGCTCTGAAAACCTAAGGAAATCCTGAGTTATTTTATGAAATAGCTGGGTCCTAGGAGGGATTTCTTTAACCAAAATTCTTCAGTCTCTTCTGTGTGTTTTGAATACTGGTTCAATAAATTAATTTAAGTTGGAAGACTGTCTGCTTGCATAGACATTGACCATTGTGTCTTGAACTGGAGTATAAGGAAGACTGGCTGCATTGCCCTCCTTTCTGGGATCACCACATTCATTTCTACCTTATTGATCTCTCTCTTTTTTTTTTTTTTTTTTTAATGACCAGAATCTTTAGATTTGTGTAATGCAGTAGGATAAAGTGAAATCTACCACAGGAGAAAATTGTGCTGATTCTTTTCCTAATACAACCATTTACAGAAGTGCTAATGTGTCCTAGAAAACATGAAGGTTCGGTTTTGATTTTAGAAATAGTTCTACAAAGTTATCAGCTATTATTTTTTCCTTTTGTTTTTTGCCTGCTCAATTTTTCAAGAATTAGCTTTAGGCTGAACATTCAGAAAAGATTTCCTGACAGCAAGATTCATTAGGCTGTGGAATAGTTTCCTAAGGGAGCTGATAGAAGCTTTGTCACTTGGGATTTTTAAAAGTGGTTGCAGGGGAAAAAAAGCAAACCCTTAAAACGTACCAAATGAGGAAAAAACAGTGTTAGGAGAGAGACGATGGACTAGCTGGCTTGATAAGGCTATCTTTTTATGTCTAGTTTCTATAGATATTTGCACAGAAACACGAGCATTGCTAATTAACTGCTCATCTGCTTCATGTGCTTATGGCTTACCAGCTATAGTCAAATCCCATCTGTCACTTGAGGACAATTAAGTGGGCTGAGAAGCATCATTTTATGACTGCACCTGGCCCTGAGGAGGTATTCCAGATGGACAGCATGGGAAGCAGGAGACATACAGAAAAGGAAGGGGGGAGGCTGTCTCTTCAATAGGTAACAGCAAGTTGTTGTAAATACATTCATATAAGAAGCAAAAAAATTATTCTAGGGTGGTGTTGGTAATGCATATAAAATTCACACATGTGGTTCCAAGTGCCAATATGAGAGGAGTGCAACTTTCTCCAGACTGCAAAGTTTTTTGTCTCCAGTTTTGTATGAGTCTTGTCACTGGATATGGGCAAAAAAGTTTGGAAATTGCAAGGGCTGACCAAAAGCGAACAAAAGACATGGAGGATGTTAGAGATGAGGAAGAGATAATACACATCCATTAAGTGAGGCCCAAAGCTAGGAATTAGGTAGTGATGATGCAACACGGGTATAAGATACTTTGTCTTAGGTCTGTTTGGGATACTGTCCTGGGGCCACCATCTGCATTACAAAATAATTTGGCCTGCTTTTCCATGGTGCTGTCATAGCTCTCACTTTGTGCATTGTCATCCAGGAATTTCTTGCCGTCTTCTGTCTGTGGCTTACAATGCAAAGGCTCTTCCATTTGAGTCAGAAAATATGTGATGAATAATTAAATTTGTCCCTAAACACAATGTTTTCTCAAAACTCTTCACACAGTGTCAGTGGCTATTTAGAGGTCTTTTTCAAAGCTTAGAGCAGTATCTGCTGGTAATGAGGTAATGATATTGCCTCAATTATGTGCTGTAAGGGAAGAGGAAGACTTAAACTGTTGTTCAGCTTTAGAATTACTGCTGTAATTTTAAAATTATCTACCCTCCCTTTCTCTTTAAGCAAAATCATCCCACCCCATTTGTCAAGATAATGCCATCCCTGGCCATGAAGGGCCTCTCCTTGCATTGGTAGTTTCCTTTTCAGAGGAATAACATTAACAGCCTTGTTTTGTAACACCTGAATCCAGACAGTTTAACTCATCTCAGTTCTGGTTTTATGGCTGTTACTCGCTATATCTGTGCATTATGCATGACTAGGAGACTGAAAGGAGCCATCAACCTTTGCGCTGATGCCTCCCAGCAAAGATTTATTTATAAAGGTGCATATTTATAAATAAAATAGGTGTATGTGGAAAAGAGACTTTCTTCTTAGTAGGCCCCCCCCCAGAAAAAAAGGTACAACTTCTCCTGGAGGCAGAGACTGCAAAACCTGGCTTGGCTGCAAACTGCTGTAGGCTCTGGGGGGCTTCCCCACAGGGCTGCACTGCCCGCAGCCCCTGGCTGGTGCTCAGGGGGAACATCAGTACCGTCCTCCCTGTAGTGGTACGTACCCTGCTTCTCCTTTATTTCTGGGATGACAGGTAAACGTCTGGCTTCTCTACTCCTCCTTACACAGTTTCATATGGGGAAAGGTTTCACATAAATCCATCTCTGTTTTGTAGAGCAGAGGTCTGTAAGATGGTTGTGAAGAAACAGTAGGAAATACGAAGTCTTGCTAACTATAAGAATTCAGAAATCATCATTCTGAAGGTCAAATGAGATAAGCTTATGTGACATAATCTAGCTTTTGTAGAGGTTTCTATTTTTAAGCTCCCTTCTCCACTTTCTGAACAACTGTGGACCATCTTCTTAAAAAGCTAAACAAAATATTCTTCCCTAACCACGTGACTCCAGGAGCTGGCAAAATAAATCCAACCCCCCCTCTTCAGAATCTTGCAGCAAACACAGAAGTTAGCTACCCTGAGTCCTTACTGTCAGTGTTCCCTGTGCAGCTGTATTAAAGGTCCTTTGATATTGTTTTCTCTTTTCACATTTCAAACTAAAACAAGACAGTTTATTAAAACCGTGCTATGCAGGATTTTGTGGGTTTTCTTGTTTGTTTGGTATTTTTTGACCTTCTGTTAAAAACAGATTATATATTAGCAGCAGGGGTTGTTTTTTGTTTGGTTGGGATTTTTTTTCTCCATAGGGTTTCAAATATACTTATTACTGTTTAAATATTCTGCGAGCCAGAAAATGGATCATCAGTGTGCCTGTTGGTTCAGGAAAACTGCGAAATTAAATGGATTCTTAGAGAGAGAGAGAGAGAGAAACTGATTTGTCTAATCTTGCTGACCAAGATAAAAAAGATGAAATAAAAGCCAGCACCATAACATGTAGAAAAAGAATTTTAAAAACTTTCATTCTTGCCTATGCAGCAGGATTAGTGTATGAAGCATAGGAGAAAACTTTAGACAGAGATTTATTTAATTTAGTCTCCTACCTGCACAGATTTTCTTGAATACAGAAGTCAGACGTAACATAGATACATAGACATTTAAGAAATGTTCCTTCTAACCTGTGCGTCACTTCTCTTTTAGAACTAATACCAGTACCAGTTATTGTATTTTGTATAAGTTCAAAAGCTGTAAAAGCTCCTGAGAGTTGTTGTTAAAAAGCTTAGTTCTTTTAACTGTCATCAATTCTATTCTTGTAGGTTGCTGATGCCTCGTGCAGAATGTGGTTGCTGTAGAGAAGCCAGGTTTCCAAATTAAAGCATGCATTTCTTTTTGCTTCCCTCCTTTCCCCCACATTTGAACCAAGCATTAAGGTCTTTCATAGCCCTGAATGAGGGATGAGGAGTCATATGTCTTTTAACAATATACATGTATATTTCAAATGCTGTTCTCCCTCTAATACAGAGATTCTGTCAAGACAAAAATCACAGTTTGATGCGGGTTCTGGTGCAAGAATAGCCAATAGCCTGAGATAAAGTGATGAATATCAGGGAAGAAAGTCAGGCATGTTTAGCAAACTAGATACCCAGTTTCAACTGGCTATAAGAATACTTTTTTCCCCTTCCTTTTCTTGCCAACATGATCCTGTCGGAGATAATCATTTAAGGTCAGATTTTTCAAATATGCTCAGCATACTGAATGCAGATGGGGTGCTAAGAGCTTCAGTTTTTTGTGGTGATTTTTTTGGGTTTTGCTCTGCTTTTTTAAATGATCTTACAATAGGACTTCTGGGTACAGAATAACTTTGAACATTCAGCTTCTATGTAAAGGCCTCAGGTCTGTGATAGCTGGTTCTTAATAACGTTTTCTAATTTTGGAAAAAGCACTTAGGTTGTGGGATTTCCAGGCATTGTCCCAATTGGCCAAACTCTGCTTTCACAGAAATTGGTGAAAATACTTCTAGCTTAAGTCAATGTTATTTGATGTGGACGTTTGGTCCTTCTTGCCATCTTTACTCTTTGTCCACAGGTGTACATTTAGGAATAAACTTTGAGCTCACAGAGGACCAAGCGTGTGCCTCAGCACAAGTCCAAGCTCTTTGTGCCTGTACTGTAGGTGGACCAGGCACAAGTGGTACCAAGTGACTTGCCTCTTTGCCTGCCAACAGGTGTACTAATTGCAGCTTTTCCTTAGACTTACAGTGGACACTTGGGGTTTAGATGCCTATATAGAGGTGTTCTGCATGTGATCCTTTAGGTTTGGTGAAGAGAAATACAATTTCATGGTGCAGTCCTGCTCACCTATCATAGATGAAGCACTTACTAAGGTAGATATCTATAGTAAGCCTGATGAACTGTGTGGTCTTTTGATTTGTCCACAAAGGTCACCAGATGACTAGCTAGTATGTGAAAGTCTATGTTATGGGCCTCAAAGCTTAGATAAAAGCCTCTACTGGACATGGTTGTCACAGTGAATAGAAAACATAGTGGTCATTCAGTGTTCAAAATCTCTTCATCTCTGCCTTAATTTTGCATCCTTACATTATTTTTGACCCAATGGTTTCTCTTGGGAAAAGCAATTCAATGTTAATTGCATGAGAAATCTTTACCTAGAGCTCTGATGCTGTCTAGCTCTATGCTCCACTATGGCCATTTCCCTTTAAAATTTCTTCCTTTTTCCATTGTGAGACAATTTGTTCCTGGGACTGTTTTAGTACCAGAGACACAGAAATGGAGCAATGACTAATTGATTCACTCTCTAAGACATCATGTATTTCATATTGTATCCATCTGTGGTAGGAGGGTACTCTTCTCTATTTGATTATATTTCTTGAACTCTTTAGATGCTAATTTAGGAAATCCTTTTCTTAGCTGTTTTGTAAGTTTTTTATGTTGTTGGTATCACTATTATTCACAGAGACAATGAACAGAAGAAGATATATCTGTTTGCTTGGGTTTTTTTCCTCTATTTACAAAAAGATTATTATTTGTGACAGGTGAATCTAGGATAAAAGAGATCAGATCTTAGCACATCAATGCTTTCTGATTCTATTACTGTAAGTGGAATATATTTTTCCTTGGCTTATCACTAGCTAATATAAATTTGTGTGGTTTTGTTTCTTTTTCCCCTACCCCTTCTACCTCCTGTTTTTTTTAAAGCATATGATGAGAATGCCACCCATAGCAGAGGATCAGTGTAAAGCATCTGTTGCAAATTATCCAACTGAGTTTGATTGATTTTTCATTTTATGCATTAAACTCTCTTGGCTTGGACTTCAACTGAGACCTCAGATGAATTTCGATGAAACATGCCAGGATTTACCTTCTAGAGAGCTCCTTAAATTCAATAAATCCAACCTTGATAATTAATTGATATTTAGTCACTGGTTGACCTCACACCTTCCTAATAAACCTCCAGGAAACTAATAGGTTAACACATAAAGAACCGTTCTGATATGTCCGTTATGGATTAGCCTTCCAGAGGTGGCTGGCGCTGAAGCTTGCAGCCTTCCTGGTCTTGAACGTGGCTTGTTCTGGAACTCCTTGTGCTTCTGAGGTTTGAAGCAATCCTTCTAGGGTTGTTTAAACAGGATTTATAGCCAAGCAGTAATCCAAACTAGCAGTAAAAATTCTCAGATTATGGTGCTAGGCAATCTTCTAAACTGTACTGCAAATGTAATCGCTTTCACTTATGAGTCTTGATAAATTGCTTCTGAAAGAAGCCCTGTACTCTGGCGGTATTTTAGTCAACTTATTTTGTTGTGGCAATAACTGCAATGTACCTAGTGTTCTTCCCCTGTATCTCTCAGTATTTGCTGATATTAGAAGTGCATCTGATTCAGTTCAACACTGTTAGCAAGATAAAGGAGAGTAGGAAATCTACCTGAAACCATAGTATTCAGAGGAAGGGATAAAGGTTCTGTGTAAGTCAACCAAGTTAAATAGATGGAGTTTTCCTCAGCTCAGCTGGGACATCCACTACTTGACGAGCAAGATGTTATGAGAGTTCAAAATCTATTTTGGTTCCTAGTGGAAATTTGACAAAGTAATTCGTTGCCACTTCCATGAAATATTTGTAGATGGACCAGAAAGGCAGATGCTGATTTGGGTAGCAAGAGGTTTTTCTCTAGTCATCCAAGGCAATCTCAGAAAATAAAATGTACCAGAACTCTTTGGGGTTCTTCTGTTTGTTTTGTTTCTATGTGGAGTGAAAATTTAGGAATATGAACCTTACTTTCTCAGCCTTTTGACTCTGTGTCTCTTTTTTCCTGTCCCAGAAGGGAAGAGGTGACCTGAGTGTCTAGTGTTTTCAATGCTGTGCTATGCTACTGCAAAGCCTCATGAATAGACAACTACAGTTTGTTTACAAAGTCTTGGGATAGAAAGTCACTTAGACTGAAACTCAGCTAAGACCCACACATCGAATAGCAGGGCTGTGTGAGTATCTGTAGCATTGTTGCAAACTACAGTGTAAGGAACCAAGAGTCACATTTTCTTGAGATCATGGGTATTCTTCATATTTCTGGCTCTCTGTTAGAGAAGAAACCTGCAGTTAGAAGTTAGTTCACATTGAAAAGAAAAGCTTGTTTCTTGTGGGACGTTTGAATCTGGGGAAAATACACTGATTCAAACAATATTACAGACAAACACACAATCTCTGTTACCTGGTGCAGAGTCAGGGCAGCAGGGGCTCTCCCAAAGCACGAAGTCAGCAAAATAAGAGATCTCGTGCTGCAGGAGGTCTTGATCTCCACCACCACAGGAAAGAAGTGAAGTGGGGTAGGCACACAGCCAGGCTTGCTCCCTCACTCTGCTCCTCAACAGGAATGCAGATGGCCGTCATCACCTGTGACTCACAGGGAAGGGGAGGCCTGCAGAGATGCAGTCACTAGTGCAATATGCTGCTGCCTTTTGCTTCCAACCTGCCTTGCAATGGGTGTCTTCCTCTTTTTCTGATCTTCAGTTTATTGGTAGTTGAGCCTTCCTTGCTGCATTGCATTTCAGCAAGCGCTTTTGTTTTCTGTAACAGATGTCCTCTTTTACATTGTCTTATGCTGCCCAGCATACACCGAGGTAAAGGAAGAGTAAATCCATTATAAGCGACTGACAAGTGCAAGGCAGGTAGAAGAGACATTGCCCTTTCTATTCTTGTGACTGAGATGGAATTTGAGTTCTGTACGATGTACCACAAAAGACTTCATACAGTGTTTGGAGTTTCATTATTGGTATCCAGGAATCACTGTGACAAACAGTTAAATTCTGCCTCTGCTTTTGTTACTTGGATTCATGTTTTGTGACAAGGACAAGGAAAAAAAGTCAGTCTTGTTACAATAGTGCTATATGTCATCTTTTAACAATACTTACCTATGAACAAAGACCTTCATTTGAATTGGGGAATGGTGACAAAATGGCAAGAAAGAGATTTGCACTCAAGTGCATTTGTAACTTTTTCTTTGAGAAAGGAAGGAGCGCAGTGGAGGCATTTTAGGTTAAAGATTTTAGATATAGACATAACTAATCAGTAGTAATTTTTTCTAAAACTACTTAAAGTGAAGAGAAACATAATTCAGATGTGACCATTTAAAATAATAAACACTCTCTAGGACAGAATGGTCCTTCACAAGGCATTACAGTGTTTCTCATTAGTAGCAGTATTAAAAAGGTGTTACTGTAAGAACAGCAAGCCTTTGCTTAACGTGCACATAGCACTGTTCCGGGAGATTTAACACTGGAGATCTAGAATATAAATTGTTCCACCAGTTTCTGTTTTGAGGAAGGTAATTAATTCTCTCTTAATTTTCTAATGATACATTGTTGTTTTAGCCAGGAAAGCAAAGTAACAGATCAGTTTTGTTTCACAAATGAACGGGAAAAGCAATACAGGCTGAGAGAACACATAAAAAGTCCTGAGCCTCCTCCTAAACCTCATTTGAGTAAACCTAAACCTTCAATTATGGCTCAACAATGGTTGAATCAGTATTTCCCTTCCTGGAGTCCCAGCAAGTGTCCTACTTGCTGACAGCAATTCCTGAATTTCACTAGAGCAGATAAGTTGAGCTAAAGCACAGGTTGTGCCCTCACCTCATGTTCAGAAGGCGAGGAGGTGATAAGTGTTTTCTGAGGTGTTTCTGATGGATAGGTTTCCCTGAGGTTGCGAACATTGATTACAACAGCGAGTCAGAGTCCAGGCAAAAGGACTTTTCTGCTAGATAAACCTCTACAGTGTGATTTCACTGCAGGTCAAAGATTGCCTTCTGTCAGAAAGAAGAAACTATATTAACTTTCAAGGAGGCTCTTGGTGTTAAGGGCCAGGGCAGAAGGCAGCAATTTTAGTAGGGGGCTAGAAACTGTTTTACTCTGCAGAGCAAGCTTTGAGGTTTTGGACATCTTCCTGTTGCTTCCATATGGAAAAGTGGGATAACCAGACCTGGGTGTCCATTTAGGATGTGACAGCCCACATTCAAGTCCCTGTTCCTCTCGATGTAACCCGGGAACATGGGCTCCTGTTTCAAATCTTCCAGCTAGACGTTATAAGCTCCTGGCTGCTCTGAAGTCTGCTTTTGGTTGCTTCTGCTGTACATGAACCGTTAAAAACAGGCAGATATCCAGGCCAGTGAGAGCAAGTGAGTGAATGGCTATGGGGGCATCTGAGATGCAAGAGGTAGTTTTCTAATATCACCTCTGAGTGAGGAAGAGCAGAAACCAGGTTTCCTGCCTTAGGTAAAGGACAGTCTGAGCTAGCCGGTAACCAAAGGGCTCTTATTTTTCTGCCCTCTCTGTGGTTTTGAGTCGAGTAAGAGTAGATATCCGCTGCTCTGTTTTAAGGCTAGCCTCTCCCAAAAGAAGCAAACAGCCTTTCCAGCTGGTCCCTTGCAGGCCCAGCTATTGAGATGAAATTTATCTCATCTGGATTGTAACACAGCTGAAAGCTGCCTATGTCCCTATGAGATGTTAGAGAAAGCAGTTTCAGCACCTGCTGTCTGAAGTGGCACCTGCCACTTCAAAAAAAATAAAATTGACATGTTTGCAAAGACATTTAAATGAACCCAGAAATTATGGGAAAAAAAATTCACATCAGGTTTAATGAAATATTCAGGGCTACCTCCTCCATCTTTCTTTTTTGATTTTTTTGGTTTTGTTTTTGTTGGACTCCCTTCAACCCAAAAACTTTTAGCTTGAAAATCTCATTCCAAACCAGAACTACTCTGGGGGAAAAATAACTAAAAAAAGGAGAAACTAAAATATCAAACCCAAGAACCATTATCTATTCAGCTGTAGCTATGCAGTCATAATGTGGATGTTTGATTGTCATTCCGTGCCCCTATAGCAACAGACAATCTTTTCTTCCCATAACTAAAAACAAAACTAATGCTATCAGAAGTTCTGGATTTCACAAATCTGGAGTCTAAAGATCTCTCTCAGAAGAGCACTGTAGATACGATCTGAAATGATATGTCCTTACATAAGAGAAATTTGGTTATGACTCCCAGATAAACATCAGTTTGCTTTCTTGCTGTGGTGCAGTACTACTTGAAACAAACAAGAAATTTTGTGACGTAAACTTTTGTTCACTGTGAACAGTAAGCGTTAGTTTTGAAACCACCTGCTTGTGTCCTGTTTCTTTAACATCAAAAACACTTTATCTGTTTTCTCTGGGTTTATTTAGCCCTCTAATAGACATTATGGAATTCTTGGCTCACCTTTCCTGCCTGATGAGCAGCGGGAAGTGGATAAGGAAATGAGTTGGGATATTTTTTTTTTCCCAGTGTTACAAAGCACACCATTTGCCCTAATTTGCTGGAAGATATTTGTTCATAGAAATGAAGGTGTCATATTGGGGTACTTAATTTTGGCTGCCTAGATCCTCTTATGGTGGGAGGAAGGGAAAGGCAGGGGGGGCTAAATTAAAAAAAAAAAAAAAGAAAAAGTATATTGCTCTGCTCTTGTCTTGGAAAACCATTTTGCTATTAAGCAAAACAAATGCTGAACAAACTTGCAGCGACTAGGGATTTTATTGTGATTTGACAGATGGATGTGCTTGTTTTTACGGTCCTGTTTTGCCTTGATTATCTGCATCGTGTCATTTCTGGCTGAGCACAAAGAAGCAAGTGAAAATGTTGGCACATTTCAATGTGGACTACCTGTCGGTAGGAATATGCTTACAAACAATAACATTATCACTGGAGTTAGCATTTTTATTTTTATGGCTCAGCTGAAACAGAGCATTGCTTTCTGGGCCCTGTGAACTTGCTAGTTTCTACAGTCAGCATCCTAGCAAGACAGGAGCTCCTTGCTCGTAGCATCCCCATGCTGGGAGGCCTTACAATGGTTGAGTCCCAGCCCCCTGTCATTAATGCGTCCCTCCTATTTGTTACTGCCACCTGCTTAGCGAGAAGCTAGGGTTTTTTGCAAAGAACAGAGACCAGTCCCAGGTTTCTGGACATAATTCCCTTGCTTAGAAATGTGGCAGCTGTTTATGCCCATGTGTTATGTTTTGTGCTGTGGGTTTTGTTGTGTTAGCCAGCAAAAATCTCAGGGCTGGCTATGGGCACAGACTACGTATGTGCTTGCCAGTAAAGCAGACAACTGCAGGGCAACAGAGCAGCTTGTGATTCTCCATGCTGTTTTGCCTGTGTTCAGGAGCCCAGAAAGCTGAGCCTGGGAGGGGGCTTGTGGAAAAGATGCAGTAGTGGCTGCTGCTGCAGAAGCATGGCCACCATCCTTCTCCCTAGCAAAAAGCAGATTCAACCCGCTAGATCTCTCCTTTGTTGCTGTCACTTATCTTTATCTTGTTTCTTTCCATAGCGGGAGTTATGTATCCCTGTTAGAGGCTTAACTTTTCATCCTCAGGGAAGTGAAATTCTCCCTGCATGTCTCAAAAGCCTTGAGGTGGCCTCATCCATCACTGCACATCTGGATTCTTCTACCCTGCTTACATAGCTGTGCAATTTCTGAGTTACAGGTGCACTGGTGCAAGTAATTTCCTTTCCCACATCTACTCACAGAAGACTGAGAGCCGTTTTTTCCTCGTGCAGCACCAAGCCCCTGTGAAAGCACCCATATTGCTATGTGTTTCTGTAGCATTTGGGGACTGACAGTGCCTTTACCCTCCTCTACCTTACCTTTCTTCTCTCTGTGTCCTCCTTGAGTGGCAGCATGGAAGCAGCCCCACAGCACATGGGGAGGACATGGGTTTTGCACATACGCCACAAACACTGCCTGCTCAATGCACAGTGGAGTTTTTCCATCCAAAGGGTGAGAGTGAGGACTTAACACTATGCTAAATGTGGGTAAGAAATAGGCACAGGTGACTCTGTAATAAGAATCCTTCTTCAGGAGCGAATGCAGTGTGACTGAGTGGCATGAAGGGCTCGATGACAGCAGGCAGGACCTGAAGCACTGCACACATTTTGGAGCAGTGCAGTAGCCCCTTCAGCCTGGAGCAGAGCAGCTGTTTCACAGTGTCCAAGCAGCACTGGACCGATCAGCAGAAGGGCCAGTCTCATGGAAACCTCGGGGAAAATTTGGCCAGCTTTCAGCATATAACACTCTGGTGCTCAGCAGGGAGCTGTAGTTGACACACATGATCATACTGTCGGTTCTCTGTCTGCTGCCGAAGAAAGTGGTGTGGATCCTCAGCAGCCCCTTTCATTTCGTCAGCACACAGGCAGAGCATGGCCACAGCTGCTGAGCTAACCAGCGTGGGGGCCAGCCTGGGTGCGTGCCATGTGCATGCAGGCTGAGCCCTGGGTGCAGGGACTGGATTCCAGTGGGAAGTTTTCCTTCTCATTTTGGGTATGTTAACACTGCATCCTGCCATATCTCTGAATGGTAGGTCTGCCGTGGTGTTTTTGTGGGGAATCTGCTCAAAACACCTCCATGTAGATATCTCTGGGCAAATGGTCTTTCAATTTCAAATGCTGTTACCATATCTGAAATGAGCTGTACAGTGCATGATCATTACTGTTTGCTAAAGGAATGGGCTGTAGTAAGTCCCAAGTGTAGCTGTCTGTCATGTGGGCTTTCACCACACCTGGTAGACTGACATCTCTCCAGAGGGCTCAGCATGAGATCCAGAGATCAAATGGCTCTCCTTAGACAGTCTCTGAAGCTAACCTGTAGAGCCCAACATTAATTGGGTCTCTTTAAGGTATTCCTTTGATGAGGAAATCAGTGTCCAACCTCAATTTATTTGTTCTATCATCTTTTTTTTAAAGATCCTGTGGCTGGTGTTGGTGGAGTATTATTTCTTTTTCCAATACTGGCAGGAAAAACTAAGTAATTACAGATAATCAAGTCCCAAGAGCATGATGGCATGCTTTGCTTTCACAGTTACTGCTGTTGTGTGTGTACATACCTAGAGCAGCTGCATGTATCTCTATCTAATGTAAAATGATGGGAGGGAAAGGAATGACAAGGAATGGTAAGAGAAGCATTTAGGATCCTTGGCATGGGATAAGGAGACAAGAAGGAGCCCCTGAAATGTTAGGGAACAAGAGTTCGTTGGAAAAAAAACAAAACAAAACAAAACAAAACCAAAACCAAATCTGGAAATGCAGAGCAGAAGAATGCAAAGGACTGGCCACAGATGTAGCAAGTTCAGTCCTGAGAAGCTCGTAAGAATACAGTGCTCTGCATGTGAACATTATTTGCTTGCACAGGGACCTAGGACTGGAAGGAACCTCTTGTGTGTCGAGTCCTGTTACTTTTCATGACGCGTGGCTGTTGTATGGGGCAGTGTTGTAATGCTTATCACAAAGTACCTAAGCTCTCTGGCAGTTCTTGCCATAGAATTGACTTTTTTTGCAGGTCCAGGAATGGGTGGTTTGGCAGTGTGATGCCTTGCTGCCCCAGGGGACCTGTTCTGTCATGATCCCGGGGGCTACACAGAGAGTATCAGCTTGCTACAATGTCAGACCTGACATGCAATAAAAGCAAACTGGCAAAAAAGGACATCTATTTCCTTATAAGTGATAAAATATCAAAAGAAGCTGTAAGAGAAAAGGAAGCATTCTGTGTTCATCACCTTGACATAATCAGGAAGGCTGCCTTTTTCCTTTGTTTTTAATTTTTCTTTTTTTTGCTTCCCTGCCACCCTCCTCATGCTAATGTCATTATGTCTGTGTTGCATGGGACCTGGAGGGAGTCACTGGTGCCTTTTGTAAAGGGAAAGGTCCCTCCATACCACAGAACAGACTGAGCCCGTCTTTTCCGTTTTTTTTTAACAACTGAGGAGTTCTGTTTGCTCAGTCATCCTGCCCAGTAGAGACAGATGTTACTCCTCTGAAGAGAGATTATACGTAAGAGTGAGCACAAAAGTCTTTTTAGCAGACTTTTATGTTAATGATATCTAGCTGCATTAATGTTTAATTCTCCATTTATTTTTTTAACTCTCCATTGAATAAAAATATAAAACAACAATGTTGCTGTGACCATTTGGGGTTTAATCGGAACACCTGTTATTTATCTGTCCTTACTAGTGGTAACTGTCAGTTTCCAGGCTGCTGTTCCTGAGACTATTTTCTTTCAAAGAGGCAACTGTGTTTGTTGTAGTGAACAGAATTAATTTTCTTTTTAGTGTAGGTCTTTTTTTTTTTTCTTTTGTTTTAACCCTATTCTTAATGAATAGATTTTTGGTGCAAATCAGCTTCATCAAAGGAGCACTTACCACTCAAGGTAAGAGCAGTTCCTTGAGATTCTGCTGATGATTGCTTGGGGCAGTGGGTATGAGGGGTTGGCATAACCTGGCCACTGCTGTGGGAAGGGGCTGTTGGAAACATGTTCCTGCATGTGTCCATGGGCTCATCTTCATGACAAAAATGGGGTTCTGAGGCACTGAAATTCTCTAGAGTCCTCTGGAGTGGGAGATGCAATACTCTTGCAGGATGATGGTGGTAGCAGTCTGAGAACCAGAAGATGTGGAAGGTTCAAGAGTTAAATTATGTATGAAGACTTTTGGGGAAACTATCATCAAAAGATCTCTTCAGATTTCTCTTGTCATATGAGAAAGAAGCAGCTTTCACCAAGCTCCATGCAGCATTTTGGATCATTTTCAAAAAGTCCCTCCAGAGTTGCCTAATGGGAGAGAGCGTTTCAGAGGTTCCCACATCATAAACTATCTTCGCCATCAGTAGGGGAGCTTAGCAAGTTTAATGTATAGATTGAAGAGGGTTTTCTTTGATTAGATTTCTCCTGCCTGGGGGCTTTCCAGAAGATGAAAGTCTGGTGCAAAAAACACTAAGATACCCAACATGAATGTGTGAGTGGAGTGGGTGTGCAAACAGCTCTGACAGTAACCCCCTGTCCTCTTTCACTGTCACCTTTCTAGTGCCTCTTTTGGTCTGTCGATGATAGTAATGTCTGAATATGGGCCTAATGTACCTCAGTCCTGAGTCACAATCCCAGCTACTGTCTTCTTCCCGTTCTCCTAGCATTTGTAACACACATCTCGCCTACACTGCAGTAGCACTTTGAACTTTCCTGTTTAGGTAACAACCTTTTGTGCTTTCCATCAGGTCACAAATTCTTGAAGCTAAATCTTCTTCTCTAACTGATTCTCCACGTCTTCTTTTCACTGTGTTTCTAATTTTAAACTCTGTCAGTACCGGGTAGTCTAAACCTGAAGTATCTCGTGATATCTATCTTCTCCTTTCCTGGGAAAGTGTCTTCTGAAGTTTCTCAGGTAAAATAAGCTTGTCAGGACTCTAGAATAGCCAGAGAAACTTGATGTGTTTCCCAGAGATGATCAAAGGTTCTACATGGTATTTCCCAAACGTCGTATTGCCTTTTCTCTGTGGCATTCACATAACAACGTTTCAGTAATTGAAAGTTACAGAAATCAGAGCTTTATCAGTTAATAATCTTCTTGCTTGTGGTTTGCTCAGACGACTATGATCTGGTTAAAAACATTACTTATTGGTTATAAACATTCTTACGTAGTCAGTCTGTGGAGAAAGGAAGGTCAGAGCAGGAATATACTTGAAATAAAGGAGAAAAATAATATACCCAAGACTTGAATTCACAAATTTTTTTATCATTTCCAATTTTATGTGAAAACAGTGCATGTGCAGACTTTTTAACAGCTATGAAATTCTTGCTTTCTTGTAAAGTGTAAAACCAGGGTACTTTGGTTGACATCAAGTGAGAGAGGCTTAATATCCAACTAATCTCTTATTAAGGCACTTTATTCTCACTTGTTGAAAAGATGGTCTCTTCCGCCTTTTGCATCTGTGATCTAAGACCTAGCCCTCCACTAGAGATTATGGTTGGTTTTCTGAAGTGGTGAAATATAAGTCATCAGGAAAAATAGAATAAAAACAAATCTTGGGCTACTTCAGGAAGGGGGAGGGCAAGGGCACCTGTTTGCTTCTCACTTTGAGCATTCAGCTCTGAGCCACTGCATATTTCATGAGGATATGAAGTTGTACATGAGTAGCAGAAGTCTCTTAGCTTGAATATTAGAGTACTTGATAAAGACCTGGGGGTTTTACCTATCTGTAAGAGATCAATTTCATTTTTTTTAACTTTACATTCAGGAAGAGGCATAATTTCCCATCTGGGGGTAATTGGAGCTGCTGTCAGTGGAAATAAGAGGTTTTGGTGGCTGGGGAAATTTGGTACCTGGAAAGAAAACCTTGGAGGTTTCAATCCAACATAACCTCTGATTTTTTTTTAAAATTTTTTTTTTTTTTGGTAGAGGAATGTGATAGTAGATCAACTAACCCCACATAAAGAAGCATATACTCTTGGACTCTATTGACAACAAAGAAAGCAAATATTTAGGAGAGAACACAAACACACTGCTCTAATTGTGCAATGAACAAACATCCTAATAAAAGAGTTAGAGATGACTGTATTTCTCTCCCATCTTGAGGTGATTGATTGAATGCTGGTCAGTGAGCCACAAAGTCTGTATTTTCACAGTGCTGTTCTCTCATAGCTTTTTTTCAAAAGATCTGTAAATCCACAGACTTTTCTTTCTGATGTTCAGATCTAGCTGACTGTCCTACCTTTATAGATACAACTAGCTTTACCCGGTTTCTGTTCAGCGAAGTCTTTAAATCAATGTGTAAGGCAGACTTTAGAAAGGGAGAACATGATTTCTGTCCCTAAGCTGTCTCCTCCCTCCCAGGGCACTCGGTACATATTTTATTGAAAATTGCTCCTGGCAGTATGTGTCACTTATTTTCCTATAATCCTGTTTTCATCTCACCTCATAATGATTTCAGGAATGTTTTTAGTTTCCAAAGCCAAGGAAACAGTTTCTTCTAGGTGGCAATTGCATTTTCGGTTAAATAAAAAGAAATGCGTTCTTCTGGCTAAGCTCTGTAAAGATGATTTTACAATCTGTACTGTACACTTGGAAACTGCCGTTACAAGACGTGTACCATATGGTGCATGTGGCATCCCCTTACCTCAAATGTTTCCGTAGTCAGGCTGGCATGGTTGGTAATGAGTTCATTTTTGAATAAGGAGAAATATGGATGGCTTGGGTTTTGTGGTGTGTGTGGTGTTGGGTTTTTTTTTTTGAGGGCAGGGTCTGTACATGCAAGCAGAACAGGGTGAAGAAATGTTGTTTTTTTCTCAGCTCAGCTAGACCTCTCATCAGCTTTAAGTATATAAAAATCAAGAACTTCATTAGGAGAAAAAGAGCGTCTGTTGAGCAGAGGGTTAAGTTTACCATGATGCCATGACAGGAAAATAGAATCAAGTAAGAATGGTTTTAGATCCTCCTTCCCTCTGGTGAAATTATAACCCATAAACATGTTGGAAATGGGCATAATAGGGAGGTGAAGTGCAATAATCAGCTGTTTTTCACTGAGTGAGCAGAGAATGGGAGACCCAATATCCTTGGGGAAACAGTTCTGCATGTTGTATTCTTATTGGAAGCCACCTCAGAGTAAAACCCTAAAAGTGTGATATGGAGAAGTCACAATTAAGATTTCCTGTATCCATGTGCTTCTGAAAGCCAGAGACAGAGAGGGAAATCCATTTAGACCATGCTTGTCCTTAGGCAAAGGGGTTTCACCATGTCACCATTCTTGCCTGATCTGTCCTAAGTAGAAATAGCCAGTACAGGGAAATTGCTGACCTGTATGGCCAAGCTGATGCAAAACACTGTTCTAGGCTCCCTACTACCAGATGTACTGGTTGTGATGTGTATCCTGATAAGGGATGTCCTCTCTGAAACAAACAAGTAGTAGACCACCTGAGCTTATGAAAGCCTTGAGATATTTTTTCTCTGTCTCTCACTGAGATGTTTTATTCCACATTTATTAAAGACTAAGTCCATCAAAAATGACATGCTGCTGCCTCTTAAGAGTGGCGAAAAATTCAACATGAATCTTGTGCACTGTATTCATAATAAAGAATTGTGCTGGACACCCCTCTAAACTAAAAGGTAAACCCACATAATGCTTTGCAAACAGCTTAACATTGCTCTAGATTTTCTTCTCATAATGAAAATAACATTATGTTCTGTACTTGCAGCAATATGTTCCTGATGGGTAAGCATTTATTCTAGTCTCTTTGTAATGAGATTCCTAACGACAAGCAAAATGACAACAAGGAACAGCCAAGAGTACTTCTCTACTGCTTGTTCTTCTCAAAATGACACTTGTGTGCTGTTGTCAAGCCTATTGTAAAAGTTAATCTAAGAAGCCTGAAGCTCCTAGAAGTGTCTGGTTTGAGTTTGGTTCTGGAAACAAATACAGGATTTATGTGCTGGTATCTGGTTTGCTAAAATATGGTAGACAAACAGTTTGGACAATCTCCAAATTATGGTAGAGAATCAGTTCAGAGAATCTTCAAAGGCTTGTAGATTTTCCTTTTGGAAGTGTCTGTTGACTTGGGATTTCAAGGCCTGTAGTCAACACCAACCTCAATTACAGCACAGTCAGGCATATTAGGAATGAATGTCCATGATGTATTGACTCAGGCAGAAGTCTAGAACCTGTGTAGAACGTTCTTGAGCTTACTTTTTCATAGTAGTCTATCCTGATGTCCTAACGTAGGATGAATCATGAGTCCAAAAGGAACACGTTGATCATAAATAAATGGAACATCCTTGTCAAGAGCCAGAACATGATCTTTTCCTATAGGATGTAAGTGCTACAAATCCTGCTTAGAATTCACCATCAAGGACTGTGACACTAACCTGAGAAGGTGGTGGGTCAACTGTGGAAAACAGAGGCATACTGGAGGCTGAAACTGCAACTGCATATAGGGTGAGCTGCGGGAAAATTAAAGGGAAACAGCAGCACCCACTTCTTCCTGTAGTGAAGAAAACTAAGCTGGAGTCTGTTTGTAGTTACACCATGAATATTGTCAGAGCTGCCTTCCCAAGAGCTGGCAACTGAAGGGACCCCTAGTAGAACTGCTTCAGTCAAGACAGTTGTCAAGGTTTGGCTGGGAAAGTAAATAGAACAAGGGACTTTCCTGCTGATGATTCTTGCTAAAAGCTGATTGAAAGCCCCAGGCTCCTTCCTTGAATAAAGGTGGTCTTATTACTCCTTGAACTTTAAATATCTCCTTTATTTCAAACCTTGGATTTTGATTTTCATTACTAGACGACAAAGTATGCACAGAAAATGGAGAAAAAGAAAAAGGGTACATCTTTCTTGTGGTCCCCTCCTATTGTTTTAGCTAAAGCAGCTTCAGTGAGGATTCATGCCAAAATAAATATGTATTGCACTAAAGGACAAAGAACATAATTACTCATTTTATAAGTTTGAAGATAAATATCAAGAACAGAGCATTTGATTATAGACAAGCAAAAGCTGAATTTTCTAAGCTCTGGCTTTTTTTTAACGAAAAATAAATTCATATTGCAGTGGCTGTGAAGAAATTGACAATTATCTGTGAGGTATCACTAATCTCATTAAAATGCAGGCAAACATGAATTTGTTAAGCTGTTAATATCTGAAGTCTCCAAAAGTTCACGAGGATTTCTCACTGAGTGTTTTTTGTGGTGGGCTAGGGAAGGAAAACAAGCCTGAACCAATGAAACATCTTCGTATATCATAATCACAGAAAGAAAAATTATAATTGCATACATGTATGTATACGCATGCTCAGGTTAGAAGTCAATAAACACTCGCTCATTACTCTGCACAGAATCAGGCTTTAATTCTCCATTATTTTACTTCTCATCATTTATCAATCTGCAAAGCAGAACTTAAAATGCTATCATGCTGATTTGGCAACAGCTCTTTTGCATTAATTTGCACTGGTGGTGTCAAGCAAAGTAGAATCAAAACCTGAAACTTCAGACTGTGTCAGTTCAGAAAATTGTCAGACAGGAATATTTGTGTCCTTCTGCTCCCATGTGGGAGTGGACTTGAATTACAAATCCCAAGTTGTGTTTACACTATGGATCATGATCTTACTTCCTGGAATGCACAAACCCAGTTCAAGGTCAAGAATCATTTCACTCCGAGATGTGAATGAAAGTGATTTCACCAACAGTAAAACAGCTGGTCAGGGGCCAGCAGAGAGATGATTCAAACCTATATTTTCTCAAGAATGATCCATCATGCTTTGCAGGACAGGTGAAAGACAATAATAAACATTTAGGGGACGTGCCATGGCCTACTTGTCCCAGAGTTCCAAAACACATTCTTTTGCTGGTATATAACACAGATCACAGCTCTTGAGGAAAGGGCTTTCAAATAGGGTATCGAACATTGGAACAAGAGCAATCCTAAAGACTTTTCACAATATATGGGCTTCTAGTAGGAGCCTCAATGTAAATAAGACGTTGATCTCATTTGAAAGCCCAATACCCCATGAAACTAGCTGGGTGTTTTTACTAGAAAAAATAGAGATAGGGACAATATTCATTTTCCACAGATGTTTTCCTTTTGTATTTCAAACCATAGTAGCTTTGAGGGGTGTATGTTATGAAAAATACCTATCTCTGAAGATGGATAAAGGCATACAAGTTCTTTCTCTGCTTGGGGTGAAGAAAAGTGTTTGCTTTTGTACCTTTTTTGAAAATCAGTTTGACCACAAGGTTTGACAAGGTATGTTCTTACCTGCAGCTCAATGCAGAAAGCCTTGAAGATACTTTACTACCTTGTAATTAGTGTTACACATGTAAGCCTAAATCTTCCTTCAGGTTCTGAGCTGCAGTGAGCCAAAATCTTCCCTGTTATGTAGACATGGGTTTAGCTGAAAAATGATTTGATTTACTAGGAAATCTGTTTGAGATGCTGTCTTTCTCTGGACAGCCTCTTGACCTGAGCATATCCATTACTTCTCATGTTGTGCTATGCCAGCAGAGGATGAGCTTGGGAACAGTGTCTTAGTTGTCACTTCTACAACTGTGATTATCAGCTTATTTTTGTCACCTTGTTGCTGTTACATCCTTTTAAAACACACTGCTTTTTATATACATATTGTATTCCGTGTAAACGCTTACTCCAGGTGAAAGCCAGATCTAAAAGTAGGTGGGCTGAACCTCATTCTAATCTGCATTTTTTAAATTTTAGTGTTATCTGGTCAACCTGTTTGCTGACGTGCTTCCGTCCAAAGGCTCTACTCTTTCTGGACTGTATTCCACTGTTACAAATATATATCGAACTATTTACTCTTATTCAAGCCCAGAAGACAGTAGACTTTGCTAGAATCTTTTTTGTTGTTTAAAAAAAAAAAAATACTTTTTAACTTTCATAGTTGTGAGTAGAAGCTTAGGGATTTGATCTTCCCCCACAGCTCAAACCAGAAAGCAAATAAGAAAGCATATTGGCATGACAACAGTTTTGAATTTTCTCTCTGTCTGTTGGCTTTATTTTTTTTATTGGTATTTTTGAGTTGACTTTCATACCTCTGAATTGCAAAGATCTTTTAAATATCTTGAAGTAAAATTCCATAATAGCTTGCCGAAGATTTTAGTTAAGAAAAAAATCAGGGGGCCCTTGGTTAAAATTGTAGCCCCAACATTTTATCACCACTGTGAGCAGAGATTGAGTTAATTTCTCCAAAACTAAATGTGCTGACAGTTCTGTGTCTGAGTGAAGACATCAGGATCTGGATGTCTTCCAGATCCAGATGGAAGTATGGATCAGGAATGGAGCAGGAAATGTGGACCCACAGTAGAATTATCTTCCGAAATAGCAGGATAAAGTAACATTGATCCTTACACCATTCAAATCCTCTTTGAAGCCAGGAAACATTGATACATCGACGATGATTAGGAGCAGAACACGGATAAGGATTAAAGCAGTGATAACCCAAAATCAGATGAAAATGAAACACCATTTTTTGGCTTCTCTAGCATTCCCAGGAAATCCTTTTTCTTCTTGCCTGATCCTTCTTTGACCAAAAAACCTCCATCATAGGTGTCTGGAGGGGGAGTGAAGGAGGCACATTCTTTCCCACATCACCAACCAGAGCTTTGTCCATGGCTATTGGCCCCAGGTGTTGATTTCCTACCAATAAAAACAGAAAACAGCTGCAAGACACATATATCTTGGGCAAAGTGGAGTCTTAACACCATACGCTTGGCAGTGTTTACAAATGAAGTGTTAATAAGTTGTCAGTTACTTACAGAAGTGAAGGGGAAGGGACTGGATGAGGAGGGAGGAGTGACCTTGAGTTAATGCAGTCTATTGTGACACACTATGCAATGAATAATCCCATAGTTAATAACTAGCTTGTCCTTATCCATATCCCTTTTCACGTGCACCTTCTTTTATTACATCAATGATCAAGTAGTCAGTGCATATGACTGGAGGCAAGGAATTAAAAGGTATAAATAACACATGCTTTAATTGAAATCCAACTGTGAATGCCTGGCCTCTGTGATTAAACCTTTCATCACATGGATTGGGTCACCACAGATGCATTCATACTATTGAAAAAAACTTACTTAGCTTTAAAAAAAAAAGCACATCTTTCTTTCTGATGTCCAGATTGAACCGTCTGAGAATTTCTTTGACAGTAACAGGGCGAGTACTGTGGACTTAGTAAACACTTTCTTGCATGTATGCGAAATCCTCCTCTAGTCTCTTCTGTTCAGATGCTGGTGGCAAGCACTTTGAATACACCAATGCTGCAAAGACAGAGTGAGCATGAGAGCTAGAATGAAGCATACGGAGAGTCAGCAGCCTTAGAATTTTCCATCCCTATTGCAGTTCATTAACGTGGTTCCTAGGATTTCTTGAAAAACAAACAAACAAACAAAAAACAACAAAAAACTATTCGGTTGGGCTAGAGCTGACTTAGATCAGCTTGTGGCCAGCCTGCCTGCCTAGGGTAGCCTAGGTACGCAGGCTTGATGCTGGATTTCTCCAGTCGCTCTGCCTCCAGCAAAATTCAGTGCACAGGCTTGATGAGCAGACTGCTGAGCCAGCGGTGTGAGTCCTAGGGGGATTTACCTGTGAGAGTAGATCAACGTTTGTCTGACAATAGAGGCACTGCTGGTGTCATCTTTTACACAATGTGTAGCAGAGCGGGACCTTGATTACTGTGGTAGAAACAGGAATGGCAGCGGTGCTGTTTATTATAGATCACTTCATGGGTAGACTGCCTGCAATGACAATGAATGTTTTCCACGGAGGGTGGGGAAGACTGGCTGTTGGTAAGCCTCAAATTTAAGAGTTAGATTTGTTTATAATTCTGTCTGAAAAGGGTTTTCCGAGCATTATCCAAGGTTTTACACTTCTGTGATGCCATAACCAGACTGAAAAAAACACATTTCTTAACAGTAGTACCCAAGCATTTTTCCAATTCAGGTGGCTCACATCTGCAATGTGATGAACTTCTCTTAAACTGTGAGTGATATGAACTAGATGCTTGGTATTCCTTAAACAAAATTATATAGAAGAAAATGTCTGTGTCCAAGCTACATAAAAAGCTGATTGCTGCAGAGAATGCAAGAAAATAAGCTTAAAGCAAGCTCATAGTCTGGAGTTAGCAGTGAATGACCCTGGTAATGTATTTTATATTACTCGGTGAAAGATATTTGGCTTCTCTCAAGGAGATTTATCAGCTAAGACAAGCCTTTGTGGAATGTTTTTGAGCCTAAACTACATAAGAGGCCAGTAAATAAAACCCACCAAAAGGAGACAAGGGCTCTGGGAGCCATTAGAAATACAAATTATTTGTTTTTACTGCAGCATTCAGCTGGAGGGCTGTTCCTTGGTTTAAACTGATGTTTTGTTTTCCAACTTGTTGTCCACTGTGTTTGCACTTGTCCTGCCAAATGTCCAAACGCAGTTAAGCTAGGCAAATCAACCAGCTGTTTTGCTCTGCTTTTAACAAACCTGGTCATATTTCTAGCACTGCAGTAAATCTGCCAAATGAATATGGCACTGTGTAGAATTCTGGATTAGCAATCTAAATGAGAAATCTTCCTTGAGGGCAACAAATGCTGGTACAAGGAGAAGCTTGAAATTGGTATCATTAGTTCCTCATCTACAGGAGCTAACAAGCACCACAAAAGCTGTTCTATCTTCCACACAGCACCTGAGGTTTTGATTCTAAACTTTGAGCCTAAACTGTTAGGGCTTTAGAACCATAGAATGGTTTGTGTTGGAAGGGACCTTAAAAACCATCTAGTTCCAACCTCCCTGCCATGGGCAGGGTTACCTTGGATGCCTTCCACTAGACCAGGTTGTTTAAATCCCCGTCCAAGACCTTCTTAAGCCTTATAATATTTTTTACAATATTTAAGTTGCTATAAAGGCATATGTGTTCCATGAAGAATATATTTCACTTTTGAAAGTAGAGAATTCAATAAGCTAAATTATAGAAAGAAATAGATTAGATCTTTATAGCATGTCCTTCTTGCAGAGAGGATTCCCCAGAGCCCTTTTCAAATCAGCAGGTTCTGTTCCAGGGTAGGACAGGATGAGGGCTCACCTTGTTACAGCATACACCAGGATTTTCTCTAATGTATCTCTCTTGGCTCCCCTGAGATTGCTTTTGCCTTGAAGCAGGGTAGGAGAAAGCAGAATCCTGCAGGGACTGTGCAGGTAAAAGCAACTGCTCTGATGTATGCTACACTGGTTCATACACAGCTGAGGATGTATAAAAGTGGTTTTACTGGCAAGGGGGATGTTGGCCAAGGCACCATGGTTATACAATAGTGCCATGGGACTATTAGGTTCCACAAGAGCAGATGCTGTGCATTTTGAATTACTGTTGACTCTAAAGCATAATGCTGCCAATGGTGCTGTACCTCCATACAGTGGTTGTCATTCAAATTAGCGTCTCCTCTGAATTTCATGACGTCATATCCTAATGGTTCAATGTCATCCTGATACAAATGGGAGAAAGACTTTGTCTTATAAAAAGCTTGGTAAACATGAGAACACATACATTGTGGGCAGTGATCCTGTGTTGACGAGCTCTGGATTGCTCAGGAGACTTTATATAACTGTTCTGCTTTGGGCTCATTTCAATATTTCTTAAATAATTCAGCTTGCCTAAAACTTTCTGTCTTTGTGTCCATCAGTACATACCGGCTTGAAGAGAAAGCAAGGAAAATCTAAGTTACATGTTCTATCGAAAAAGAAATGTTTCCATCTCATTAGATTTGTGGACAGCTTATCAATTTTATTGGAGAAGGTTAAAAAAAACCCCAAACAAACAAACTAACCAAAGCTCAAAAAAACAACCCGTGTTTGTTTTATCAAACAAGACATCCTACAGGCCAGAGGCTTTAGAACGTCTTCAGCCTAAGTCAGAGTGAAGATTTACTAGAAGGTTTGTGATCTGTTTACAGCAGGGTAAGAATAAATCAGGACAATGTACAAAGATGGGTTATGACCCAAAGCAGTCATTGTGCTCTGCAATCTTCTTGACTCTTGCTGACCTATAGGATTTCAGTCTGTTCAGGTCCATCTGCTGTACAAATCCAAGTTGTTGTATGACATGTCCTCCTGCCTTTGACGGAAGCATAGAATTCATGGGTCCTCAAAATGTGCTGGAAACCCTGCATTCTCAAATGTAGTAACAAGCTGCCATGTATTAAATGTCATAAAAAAAGTTTCACATGAGTCCCCTGGAACATGGGGAATTGTAATCTTGGTAAAGGAGTGTTGTTAACAGAAATAATGTCTCTACTTTGAAGATGATCCAACTTGTTGTCTCTCCTTTTGTAGAGGTGACCAGTGCCTTGTGGCACTGTAGAACTCCATCATCATGACACTAGCTGCAAAATTAATTTTACATGTGTCTATGAATGGGTTCCAAACTATCTCAGTTTTAGAGTGACGATCATGTTAAGGAACAAAAGAACGAATAAAATGGAATTTCAAGCCCATTTCAACAGCAGGCATTAATTATTATCATTTACTTCCTTTAAAACTGCACTCAATTTCCATGTGAATTTTTTAATATGAGATTTAACTTCAGTGTTTTTAACAAAAAATTGGTGCAACCTTACTTGAACTTTTTGTCTAGAAGTGAGGCCGATGAGGGAAATGGAGGAGGAAGTGAGCAGACTATCCATGTAAATTACCGGAGTTTTTTTAGCAAAATAAATTACTTATTTTCTTTTTTTCCCTTCCAGTTTCTGTTGAAGACACAGCTACTTTACATATGTGGATTAGGTCTTGTCAGCTCTAAGAAGTTTTGCTTTTTAACTGTGCTGATATCACTAAACTGGCAAACAACTGTAGTGTGAATACGGTTATTACCAATGTAGAAGTGCTTATGTCAGTGTATCTTGTTCCAGTTCAGCAGGAGAAATAAGTTACACCCCCATAAATCACCTTATGTTATTCAGACTATATCTGCACTAGGGCTTTTATTGCAGCACTTCACTGGCAGTCAGGCTCACAAGCTCCCTTTCCACCCTGACAGTGAATCAGGATGTGCCAGCAGGCACAGCATTACACTTGCCTGTGCTTCAGTTTTCCCTGAGCAAGAAAAAGGTAATTATGAGATCTTGTAAGAAAAAAAGTTGGAGATTTCTCTTCTTGGAAAGTATAAAATCCTTTTGACCTCAAAGTAAACACACAGAATTTCAGCTAAAATCATTTAAATTCCGCATTCTTCCTCTCTGTCTCCTCAGAGATGCTTAGGTTGTTCATGCTGCCAACCTGCTCAGTGCTCATAACCCCCTCTGTGAGACTCGCCTTCCAACTTCCAGTCCTTCGTCTTGCACACGTGTTATATTTTTTCACTGACGTCCTTGTCAAAGGACATGGGAGTCAGGTGATGAAAGCAGCTCGTAAGTGAAGACTTTTACTGTCATTTTTTAAAGCCATGGAGGTACTTACATGTGAAAAATGAGAGCGGAAAGATATTTGCCATTCATAACTTTTTTGCAAAACAATTGGGCTCTTGTTCTCCATAAAAAATATCACAAGAAAAGGGCACTTTGAGGAAAGGAAAGAAAAAAAAAAAATCATTCCCCAAACACACTCTTCCCGTGGTTGACAACCCTGCTTCCCTTTCTTCTTTGAAAGAAGGAGATTATAGGAAAAAGGCACCGATAAACCCAGTTTCCTTCTTATGTCAAGAAGGGTGGAATTTAAAATTACAATTTAGGATTTTAGTGTGTCCTGAGCAGTGACTGACACCTTTCCCCTCATACAGCTAAATATATATGCACTTTCTTTACACTGCTTTTCACCACGATAGCTAAAATGAACATGTAATGACTGAGCTTCAGAAAGTCATTACAAGAGGCTGCTGAAACATTGCTTTTAAAAACAAACCATGTTAAACATTACTTGAAATTAACACACAGCTACAAAGTACGTATCCAGATGACTGTTTGACACATTGGCTTTCTACTTCCCCTGATTCTGAGGTTTTACATGGTTCAATGACAAAAGCAATTCTGTCACAAGGTGCTGACAGAAGACATAGCAGAGAGAAGGCTGTATTTCTCTGGCCTCAAGTAGAAGGTCAGATTTCACGCTGCGCCAATGTTTTTAGACTTTTACAATGTTGTTAGTGTTTGGGAATCAGCGTACAGAGCCTTCTCTCTTCTGCCTTGAAATATGCTTACAGTAGTATTGTAAATGTTAAAAGATAATGTTCAAAGCCTCTAAAACACATTGTGTACTGGATTAATTGCAATTAGAGTTTCTTGAGTCAGATTACTGCCAAGCAGTTCCTCTAAATAAAATTTAGAGATGCATATAAGCTAGTGACCCAGACTGAAGCACTCACTGACTTCCAGAGTTCAAATCCAGACCTTGGCATTTTATTGACATGTTTATTTGACGTGAGATTTTTTTTTTTAAAGTCTCTGTCCCTTTCGTTGTGTGTCTGCATTCTGATGCAGTATTAGGAGAAAACAAAGTATCTACAACTTTCACAGTCTAGGTAGAAGCAGGAAAGATTTAAAAACATTAAGAAGCTTTTTCTGGTTTTGTAGGATTCTTATTTGCAATTTGTATTCCCAAGATTTTGGGACAGAGGTCTAAGGTTTGCATGCTTACATGAACAAAACACCCACACCTTATGGAGATGTTCCTAGTCACAATCTCATCAAATTACAGATGGGCTGAATGCTGATTATGGAAGCCTTGGGTTTTTTTTATTTGCATGATGGTGTGTCGCCATGGTATTACCAGGCTTAATAGTTTGGAAAGTCAGAATTTGATTACCTTCATTTTCATGCAGCTCTGCCTTGGCAATCAAGTGTTTGTGAACGGTATGACTGCAATCAGTCTTCTGTGAGGCTGCGTCCCTAGTTAGTTCAGTAGTAGGGCTGGCCTCTGAGTCTGAGCAGTAGGGAGGAGGACCCCACATGAAGACTTTTTCTATACAGCCTGCGACAAGGATCTTATTTGCTGCTTTCTAGGCCTGATTCCCCCTTCTTACTGCCACACCCTTGCCCAGTTTTCGTAGCATAATCATATTTATGCCTGCCCTGTGCCTGTTCATGGTGTTCCCCCTGTCCTGCTCGACTTTACTCCTGGTCCTTATCTCCAGATCCCTGCACAGCTTTGTGCTTCTGAGATCATGCACTGGCCTTGCTCCAGCCCTTCAAATTTCATTCCTGCACTTTCACAGGGATTCCTATGCTCCTTGCTTTTTGACCCTGTTTCTATCCTAATCTTCATACTGGAATTTTCTTGGTTCCTCCTGCTTCCTGACCAAGGACAAACCCTAGCCACTAGCCATGCTTTCTGCCAAACATGGTGGTTTGCTATGGCTTTTTCCTTCTCTATGTTCCTGGCTTGTACCTGGTTCAAGTCTAATGCATGAGTCTGCTCTGTTTTTGCCTTAAGCAGTCCTGACTGAAGTTTACAATTTTCCACATCCTTATGAAGAAAAAAAATCTACTGTACCAAAGTAAAAGTGTCCACTTCCACTACCCTTGATCAGAAAAGAATTTAGGTCACAAGGAGTTAGCTTGCCATCTTCTCACCACTGATCCCTCCAGTCAGACTAAAAGATTTGCTCTTCCCTCTTTGGCTCAGCTACTGGCCACTTTGTTGCCCATCCCTGTACTTTACTTTTATGTCCTTATGTGACATGTGGAATGATTCTGCAGGCAGGCAATTTATGACAAAGGATCTCGCAGTGCATTTCAAATTGTTACTGTCCCCAAGACATTTTCCAGACAGCTGGTTTAGCATGCAGAGGCTCATAAGTCAGTATCTTCCATCAATGTCTTATGCACATTAGGATTGTCGAGGGAATTTCGTCAGGACCATTTGCAGAAGGAGTGGGCTAATAGAGAAGCAGTCAACTCAGTTTGCAAAGAATTTTCCAGGCAATGCCTATTAATAATAATGGTGATGATGATTGTTATTGTTTGTATCTCTGGGGTGTATGTCATTCAGATGTAGATTTTGGTCTGTTGTGACAGTTTTATTTGTGATCTGATTTTCCCAGGGATGTGAACGGATAGCTGTTTATACAATGCAGCTGTGTTTTGGGTAGACTGGTATATAAGCTCTGGACATGATTCTTCTCTGAGAGGCTCTGATTTTATTTCCCTGTGACAACACTAATATGGGGCTTTTACAATTGATATGAATGGTGGATTTTCTGTAAATTCTTCAGAAAATTGAGGAATACAGAATTTTTAAACAATTATAACCAGTACCAATTATGAAGCTGCAGTAATTTTGAAGTTACAAAAAAAGAAACTAAAAAAACTCAGTAAAAAATCGAGCACAAATAAAAATTTGTGTCTAGATAAGTATTTCAGAACTGGGCCTTACACTTCAAAACAGATCACGAAGATAAATAATTCAGGACAACTGGCTGCATATATGGCATTAAAGTCTATGCAGGGAATTCTTTGGAATACTATCATTAGGATAAAAACAGGAAAGGGAAATTAAGAAACTTAGTAGAATGAAGCAGGTATATTTTTAGAATCATATAAAATGTTAGATCACATCAAAAATCACTCCAATCGAAAGTAGTATCATTCTTCTAGCAACGGCTAAGACCTCCAGACGAAAATGAGAATAAAATCCACTCTGAATATACTTAGACAGTGATGGCTCTCCATTATCAGAGAACAGGTACTGAAAGCCAGTGTTCCTCCCTGTGTTCATTGAGGTGTGTTAATGGGACTGGACTTAAGAATTCATATTATTCCTGGATAAACTACAGCTCTAAACTTTCAAAAATCTGTCACAATAGAAGGATCCACCTAGGGGATGCTGGTACTTGCATTAGCTCCTCGAAGTGGAAATAGTTTAAAATCATTATCTAATGTTAATATGTCCCTTAAGGGAGGATGAGGGAGAATCATCCGGGTGCGCACAAAGGCGAACCAGTCAAGGATGTTGTCACAGATATCACCCTCTGAAAAAGCAGACACCAGTTCTTCCTGCTGTTTGGTTTAAGAGGGTCTGGGAAGGAGACCAATGTATACAGAACCAGTCCCAGCATCTATAGTTGAGGGTTTTGGGGAGAAAAAAAAAAATCCCCAACAAATCCCTTTACCGCTCAAAAAAACCCCAAAACACCCTGTGTGTCAATTTCTGGGTCATGCCCAAAGTTGACCAAATTTAGATTGTCCTGTGGACCAAGAATCTGGGACCTGATCAGAAGTCTGGATGCCTTTGTTTTGGGAGCTATCATGTTCTTTTGAGAGACCAAGTTTTAATTTGTCATCAAGCATGTTTAGATACTAGTCACAAATATGCCCTAAGCTACAAGTCACTATTAAAATCCCCTGGCCTTCTGATATTCACTCCAACCTCTGCATATGCTGGAATGCACGCATCAGTTTTCCACACACTTGTGAGCAAATACAGAAACTGCTTCTGTTCTAGCTATGCACAACAGATGGGAGCCAAAAATGAAAACATTCACACAATGCCCACAGATAGTTGTTTATTTTGTTTATTTCTTTGTCTCTCGGAAAGTACATTGGAGGAGCTGAAAAAGGGAGGAGAGGAAAGTATCAAAGATTTGAAACACGTCAAAAAAGCTGGAAAGTAAACATGGGCAATGATTCATGACTGCAACCCTGATGTTATAGCACTGAGAGAAGAGGAATGCCATCAGGAAGTGGAATGTAACACGGTTGCAGAACCCTAACTCTTACCAGAATACTGGTGTCTCACCTTAAGGTAGCTATCAGTGTGCCATCAAAACACAGATGTGTCACCTTTTCTTTTCTAATTCATTTTCTCTGTGGTTCTGTTTTCAAGGGTACTTTACATCCCCACACTATATATCATACAATGGGGATCTCTGTGTGTTTTCACATACTTGTGTCTTCAGATGCACATACATAGATGGTATGATACATGAAGGATCCCTGAGCTGAAACATGTAAATTCAGACCTGTAGAGTCACGAAGTTAGTGGAGACTCTTCCTCTAAGCAGATAATATCTTTTTCTCATAGGAACTCAATTTATAAAGCAGATCAGACTATATTGCCATAATCCTATAAATCTATGTGTTGACCTTGTGGATCAGGGCTTGCTCTAAGCTACAGATAGGATAGTAAGGATTTGTCAGCATGGGCTTGGAATGATTGCATTACTCACAGGTAAATAAACTGAGTTGTGGGAGTCTCTAAGATCAAAAAGATTGCAAAAGGGACTTATCAACAATTGTCATTCAGTCTCTTAGCAGCCATTCAGCCTAAAATCTGCAGTTGCATTCATGTTCAAGAGAGTGGAAAGGATTCTGTCAGGCCAGCTGATGTAGCAATGACACTTTTCCATATGTACCACATAAAATTTGGATGGGATCACCCACTAGGTGGGTTTTTTCCCAAGTTACAAGTTGTGATTTTTTTAAAATGTCTTATTGTTGCTAGTTTTACTGCTGTACCTGCACACAAGACATGCTTTCATCCAGCCATTTCCCTCACCTGGGCAGAACCTGCAGTGTCACCTACCCTAGCATATGGCTGCGGGGGAGGCAGAGCAGGCTGCACGAGGCACAGGGCTTTAGGCACACCTTTTCTGTTGCAAGTTCCTTTCCTTTCCCTGGTTTGCACTGTCCTACCAGGCCTAATCTACAGTTGCAGACGTAAGAGCTTTATCATCTACTGCGCTGTGCTCAGCGGTTCAACTTGGACTAATCCAGTGTTAGCATAAAACCAGCTTTCTCACTTTGCAGAGAGGCTTTCAGCAGTTTCTTACTAGATCCAGACAGCAGGGTGCTGGAAGAAAGAGGGCTGTGCATGGACCCTTGACTCTTGGGAAAGCAAGCAAATCAATGATAAAGTCCTGCATGGCCTCTAGTGTCTTCCATCTGTGCACTGATTCTGACATGCATATCAGCTCAACCACACCATGTTGTGAGGTGAGGAAGGAAGTCTTTACCATTTATTGCTGAGGAGGCAAATGAGGCTGTGATCCCATAAAGGCGTAAGTAAATATATGTTTAAAAAAAACTTGAAGAGATTTCAGTAACTTTATTTTGGGGTAGTCCAGGTGAGATAGAAAGGATGTATGTTTTTGAGTTACTAGTGTCCTGGGCTCTCACTGATTTCAAAGAGAGCTGAAAAACTTCAGCATCTTTGAGAACTTAAACACTCCAATATCGGTCAAGGTCAGCATCTAAACTTAGCCAAAAATCTGGGGTAAAAAATGAAGCCTGTGATTTGTTGTAGGTCACATGGTCCTCAGTCCAGGGAAGGAAACCAGGAATCCTGACTCTGTGTCCTGAAAAGCTATTTCGGCCAGTTTCCACTCCTATCTATGGCAATGGAAGAGAGATGTCTGTGGCCAAACCCCTGAAGAGGAGTTTTTCAGATCATAGTAGTGTTGTGGTGTGTCTGTGGGCTCTCCCTTTTGGGTCACAGGGTGTTTTCTGTGGTTAACAGCTTGGTGAAGGAGTCATTGATTAGGTTGAGCAGCTTGTGAATCTCAGAGAGATTTGAGTTTTCAATTTAGATAAGTATCAGAAAGGTCAGATGCTTCTACAGATCTCCTCCCGTCCCTTAACTGGAGAAATCAAATTGACAGGTGAGTCGCCTAGAGAACTATACTGCCAACTGTATCAGAAGTGCCAGGAGGTGCTAGATTTCTGTGTAAATAAGGGACCTACTCAGATTATTTGAAGCTGTGACACATTTTCATAATTTGTTGGGAGAGTGGGAAAAGGTTTGAGGAAAAATACCTGACCCTTACACCCTAACTTACTTGGAAGCTTAACATTCCTAGACTTCTCCAGAAATTCTGTAAATTCCTCATATCACTGCAGAATCTTCAATAGTTACTGTTTTCATAGATACACACAACTGATACCCTAGATCTTCATGATTTGTGTCCGATACATGAAGATAAGCTTGACAGAAGACCATGAAACTGAATGATTTTACCTTATCCAGTAGCAGCTTGTAGTCTAGGGATCTCTTGTGCCAGTCAAGAGATAGTGCAGCTCCTTATGCTTAATTTCCCAAGTTTTGCTCAGTCGATGTCCATGTACCTCAAATGACAAGTCTTACACTAAGAAGGTGCCCCACCTTTTGGTCCATCAGCAGGAGAATTCTGCTCCCCCACACCCTTTTACCTAGCCATGACTGCAGTTTACGTACTCCTTTATTTTGTCTCATGAAGCAATACTTTTGGAAGTTAGTGTAATTAATAATTCAGAGTAATAAACTTTAAATGAGATACTAAATTTACTTTAGCAGTTGAATCATTGCAGCTTACCCTTGTGAAACTTTCCTATAATCCAATCCACTTTTGGATCATGAAAGTTTCTGAACAATAAAAGACTCAGAGCAAAGTCTTATCAGGTCCCAAAACTTTAGCAACAGGAATCTCCAAGACCAGGTGAATAACATTGTTAGTAATATTGGCTTCTGATAGGCTTGTAACAGGTTTCCAGCTGTGCCAAAAAGTATGATGCTATAATGTGATGGTAGCATGTTCTCTGGTTGCATTCACAGTCTGAAGTGTTTCTGGCTTGACCTTCTTGAAGGGTCAAAAAAAGCAGACCATGTAATTAATCTACAACTTGAATATTTTGGTAAAAGTGGAGATTATTCCTTTATTTTGGGCTGTACAGCTTGACATCAGTAAGAATGGTGACAGGCCCTTGGCACTGCATGCAGGACTTTGAGGCACGCTGTGGGGAAGGTGGACGAAGACTTACGTTCTCTTTGTACAGATTTTTGTGTGCTGACTCCGACATTCATGTGATTATCAGTAGGCTGCTGAAAAAATAAATGTACCAAAAGGGGAATTGTACCTTAAAGACTGTGAATCATGTCACAGGAACTGCTAATGATTGCCCTTCAGCTGCTAGCACAATGCCTGTAAATGCCTATTTAGAAAAAGAGCAACATGAATTCTAATGCCAGTGATCAGCACTCTTATGGTGAGTAGTTATATGTGTGGTGTCATTTTATGAAATTAAATTATATCTCTTCATTCCCAACCAAGTGTTCAGAATTATTTTTTCTTTTTTCATTGCTCATTAGAGAAATCAGAAGTGCAGAAAAGCCACTACGGTTGATGTGTTTCCACCTTCTCATACTAGGAAAGATAGCTGACGTTTTTCCTAGGAGGAATGTTCTCTCTTCTACAGAAAGCTACAGGACTGAGAGTAGAAACACAGGGTAGGGTTTACTCCAGCCTCTGTTCTGTGTGGGCACCTGGTCATAATAATTTCTTATGGCCTTATCTGTCAGTTCAGTGATTGTCTTCTCCAACCCTATACATACAGTGCAGTGTGAAATTAGTGAAGTCAAATTGGTTGCCATCAACTTTTTCTTTGAGATACTGTTCTGCTGTCTCTTATTTGTCAATGTTATGATACTTCTGTTAATTATAGATTTAACTGCATTTAAATTCACATATACCCTATAACATTATCCCCTTTTCCCACAAAATTACTCTTGCTGCTGTGTTTTAAACTTTTTATATACCTGGAGGCAATTTTTATATTTTCTATCTCATTTTCCCCTATTTCCTTAGTACAGTGGGATTCTGCTGAGAGTCCAGCCACAAGGTCTGAGTGGTTCGTAAATCCCACTTCATCTCTGAAACCAAATATAATGAGAATTGTTCTCTGGTTTTGCTTCTGCTACTTGGTGCTGACTGGAGAGCCTCATCCAGTCTCTAGACAATGAATACAAATGCAGTTTTTGTGGAGGCCTTTCCGCAAAAATCAGTTATACCTTGTGATGTTTTTTCATACAGCTGTAGATTTTTAATAAAACCTATTCATTATGGATATCAAATTTTAAAAGGCCAACAACAACAAAACCCCACAAACCAGTCAAGACTTATTAAATTTAGATTAACTTGTTTCCTATTCATTCAGAATAGGAAATGTCAATCCTTTTTGTTTTTCAAAGAGTGGATAACAATTTTTCTCCTGGGCTCAGACCTTTACATGCTGAATTTCAGCCTGAAGCACAGTTTTCTCTAACTGTGTATTGCATTTTTGAGACGAGTTGGTCTGTTTCAGTATGTCAGCAAGAATTAGACCTTTGGGCTCGTGTTCAACCTCATCATTACGCTTTGAAAGGCTTGGTGTTTCCTCTGTAACTGTTTAGGGTGAAAGACCCAGAATTCCTGGAACACTTACATTTTTCTAATGACATAACACTGAGGAAGGAAACCTCCATCCCTAGATGCAGACCCAATAATGAGTCGCTAAGAGGTGAAGGGAGATCTGGAGGGGGATAGTTTAGACTTTCTGTTGCATTATCCTTGAATGCTCCAATAGCAAGTCTATAGATGCCAGGTTTGAGACATTTATCAATTCATTGTTTGTCATTTACACTTTAAAAAATAAAACACAATTGAGGACTTGTTCCACGCACAGCATCAGGAAAAGTATTGCTTGAGGGAGTTTATGGTCAGAAATAATTCGGGAAAGGTTATGCTTTATCTTACCTGAAACTAAAGCTATATGCAGTCACTGGCTCTTCCCCTTCACTAGTCCTACTCTTCAGTGGAGTCCTTGTCTCTCTGATCACAATTAAACTCTCCAGACAGTGTGCCCCTAAAACCAGACATATCCCAGCCTGTTTCCTTCTCCCTCTCTACTAATGTTTCTCTGGGACACTCTGGTTCCACAGTGGGCATCCCAGTAAGGTGGATCACAAGTGCATAGTCACAGAGAGAACTTCCCTGACTAAGTGTGCTGTTTGGAGAAAGCGTATCTCCAGCAATACCATTAGTTCACCTAGCATATGCAATTGCCAGATGTCAGATCATTGTAACACACTTTTCTGCGTCAGTTTATCCCCAGTCTAATTACAACCTCATTCTGCAATAAGTTCCTTAATCAGAAAAGGAACTGGAAGGTGGACATATACGCAGGTCAAAGGCCATTGCTCCCCATTGCCAAAAATATCAAACCCAAGCCAGACTACTCCCTTTTAAGTTTGTGTTGCTTTCATTTCAAATGAGAAGAAGATTTTTGGGTCTGCCTGTTGCCACTGTACTAGGCAGTGAAGCAGCAGGCTCTGCAGTGTCCCACAAAACCACCTGCCTTATAAAGTGGAATAGCAGGCGGGCAATGGGGCAACGTTTCCTTGGCAATAATGTTCCTGCAGATTTCTGCTACGTTAAGCTGGTATTTTTCAGGATAAAATCATTCAGTGGACACTTCCGTGCAGCTGCTGTTCTGACAACAGTGATTGACAGAAACAGGCATAGAAATGTGTTCAGAGTTCAAAAGAAAGGCTGAGGAAGGGAAAGAGAGTGTTGAGATGGGATGGGGGAAGGAACTACATAGAGCAGGAATCTGTGAGGAGGCTTCTCTCTATTCTTAATATTTTGCAGCATGAAGAAAAACCCCTTTCCAAAGCCACCTTGACCCTTATTGCTCTTGTTCCTCAGTGGAGAATAAAACAAACACATATGCAACAACTGCTGGATGAGACTGTTATCTACTATGCTTTTCACTATGCCAAGCATCACTTTTTTCTTATTAATGAATTAACTGAACTTTTTCTTCTGTCCTTCCCCACTTGTTCATATTGCTTTCTCTTTACTGACGAAACACTTTCTATTCTGAGCTCTAAAAGACTTTGATACCTTGCTGTTGAACAGATAAGTATGGATTTTTAAAGAAAATCATCCATCATTTTTGCCTCAGTAGTGATGCCACATGTAAAGACCTATTTGTGAGAACATGATTGTGGATGGATAAGTATTTACATGGTGTTTATACTGCAGAGGCTTCTTTATAGTGATAAAAAATCAGTGAAAGTATCTATCTGACTGTTAAGACATGTGGTACAAAACTAATAGAGCGAAGTCAATGAGGATGTTTTTTTCGCTCTGACCACTACTTTGACATTAGAAGTTTCCTTATCAGAAAATGCAAATATCCCAGAAATATCTTGATAAGTTAGATATGTTGATTAGTCTTTTGCAAAGCTTGCTGAAGCCAATGGGAGTTTTTCTATTGACTTGTAAATGTTGTGAAGCGGTTTGTCTGTGTTATTATGGATGGAATCCAGGATGGACGTATACACTCATTCTCAAATTTCTGTTATATTTTCTCTCGCAGTAGAAAGATCATTACATTCTCAAAAATTGTGTTTCCCTGCTCTGAAGTAGTTTTTTTCATATTCTTCCACCTTGGGCTTCATAAAACTTCTGGATGTCGGCTACGACTGTGGCACAATTATTGTCTGCAGATGGCAGAACACAGCATTGCACACTGTAAGGTTTTCTTGGTTTTAATGCATTATTTCCACAGCTTTATGCTGGAAGTCAGGGGTCTACATCAGTCTCCAGCTATGAGGGTTTGTGCGATTTGCTCACTGTGTGTCACTTTGCATTACAGTAGGCTGAGATAAGGTAAGTTCTTTTCCTAGGTTTGGCTGCACCCTGGTCAGGAGTCCAGAATATGAAATCAAAGGGGACCTTTATTGGCTTTTAATATAAACAGCTTATACAGAGCACAGCATCTTACTGTGCTGTATAGGATTGCAACAGAGCAGTATAGCTCTGGAATTTGATTGCTAGAACACAGAATTGTGTGAAAGAGAGAGGTGCGAAGCTAGCTTATTAGAGGTCAGTCATAATCTGTTATTAATGATATGGAAGTTTTCCCCCAAACAATATTATCATCAACCATTTTATTCATATATACATTCTGCACCATATTTGCTGTAAATGTAGGCTTTTTTCAAATTAATTTAGGTGACATTTAGCTCTATGAAGTAGATGGCATAAGGACTTCAGAATTTTGTGGTTTAACATGACAGAGATAGTGCCTCTTGCTGTATCCTTTTTCATAGCCTAAACCTCACTGTTGTCGTGTTCATGATACAATCCTGACAGTCTTTTAAGATGCTGACTCCCCAGAATTGTTCATTGAAAAAGTACCAAGGAACAACATTCAGCTTCTGTTCTATCAAAGGACTCTTCATGTATTTGTAATGCTTTATTAGTGCAAATGGTCCCCTGATTTCCTCCTTTGATCACTTGGAACAGGGGGATAATGAGAGGTAAGCCTTAACAAATGCTTAGTTTCTGTTAACGCTGAGGATACTTTCATTAAGAGTGAAAAAATTGTGTCAACAACGAACAAGTTGCTGCAAATAAAAGCACTGACTAGCAGTATTTGTGAATGAATCAAGGACCTGGATTTTTAGTTTGTGTCTTGCTTTCCAGTTTATTCTATTTCCATTGGAAATTATGCTATATGATTGGTTAGACTATTGGCAAGATTATTACATAGCAACATAATGATCAGATTTTTTAGTCCAGAAAAAATATTTTCCTTGGCAAATTTAGCAGCATAAACATTTTGGAGTTGTGTTCTGTTTATCTGTACACATCTCTAAATGGCGGGGAACCCGAGGAAGATATAATCTCAGACAATGTGTTGAATTTTAGAAAAAAAAAAAAAAAATCCTTGCAATCAGAAGAAAGAAAATCAACACTCCAAAACATACAGTGCTGCTTTTGCAGTTTATGTGGCTGTGCCTGCACCGAGGAAACTCTTTCTGTTTCCCCAGTCCAACTTCACAGTTTTCCATGGCAGGCAATCTCTCTGAACAAAATGGGTTTCTCTTCCTGCACGTTTACTCAGATTTCCTTCCAAAGGGTGATGTGCACACCTAGGGACCAGGTGCCTTGTAAATACCCTTGACATCTGTTCAGATAAAACTTGCATTTAACAGTAATCTGTGCCAAGACTATTTCTTCCTGGTAACTGTCTGCCATAACAATTACTAGACATTGTGTTTAATGATGTCAAGATGGTTCACTTAGCTGCAGCCTTTTGGCTTTGTTGTTGAAGACCTGGGCCTGCATCTGTAGCACAATTTACAGCAGAATACAAGTTTTCATTCATTTACCCCCAGGAGGCTGAGACAGTTTACAAGCTTTATACATTTGATAAGATCAAAGGGCTAGAGAATGAAAGAAGCGGTTCAGATTTATTAGCATTATTATTAACTCAAATGACAGTTTACGTCAGTCAGTGGTGTTTTCCTAGATGAATGGCAGGATGTTTCAACTGCATTCACGCTTCTACAAATATCTGTGGTACAGGAGATTGACAGCTCTTTTCAGGTTTTAAAAGTAAATGAGTCTGTTACACAAGATGACCATGAATCTTGACTGGTTTGCCACCTTTTTTTTTTGCAAGTTCCCACTTACATCCTAAAATATTTTCTTACCTGATGATGTACCTCATCTTTCTCATCTAGAGTCAGAGCAATAATGGAAAGTTACTTTACTTTTTAACTCAAATGATATCCCATCTTAGAACTTCAGTTAATGTGCTGCAAATCTTGAATTGCACCACTGACTGCTGGGAGGTTGGTCTAGATTGATATCGTCACATAAATTATTTCTAACTTGTTTCTGAAATTCACAGGAAATTGAAGCCTACAAAAGCAACTAGTGTTTCACTTCAGTATGATTTAATTATGATGAAAATTTCAAGCATGTTAACTAGCATTTTAACATCAAAGCTTTGGACTCTAATTTAGGCAAGTGCTGCTGTAATTATTGGTATGTACCCTAACATTCCTAAAAAACTAACAAAGCTTTAAAAGTCTAGTATGCATATGGATAACTAAGGAGGAAATATGGTTGAGAGGTCTAAAAACCACTCAGAATTAGGACATGTGTATTCAATACACAGCAAAATTATCTTCTTTTTAAGTGTTATGTACAGGTTCTGCTTTAAAAAAAACAAACAAGAAGTGGCATAATTTCAACAATAATATACTCAGCTAAATTTTCAAATAAAATAGATGCATTCCTGTTGTATTGCTTCAATCCAGCATCAGAACTGTTAGAAAGTCAGACAGTTTTTTTTCAAAGAAAGAAAAACAGTGCAGCTACAAAAGAAAATTGCTGTGATATCTGTGAATTAGAAAAGCTTTGTTCTTCACATAGTCCAAAGAACTGAAATGAGAAGCATTCACTTTAGAGGTGATTTCCTGTTTTCACAGGTTTTTTTTTGCTATTGTTTCAACTCAAACCGTATTTTCTCTGTTCCATTCTTTCTTGGATGAGAAACAGTAACATTAGGTCTTAAAAAATCCTTTTATTTATTGCTGCATGACTTACTAAATCTCCGCAGACACTTTCGTTAATGGATTTATGATTAACCTTTCTCAGACAAAAATCTAACAACAAATAAGCCAAAAATCTTTTGTCACCTGAGCACAAAATTAAAATAACCTTGACTTAATATATATTGTTTTCAGTTTACTGTGAGTTACCTCCTGAAATCAACTTTGCCTGTACAGTCAATATACTAGTGCTCAGCAGTCTTCTGCAGAACTACATTTTGGCTTTATGTCAGAGTTTGTTGGAGTTATTGTTCTCATCCTTCTCTAGCCTCAAGGAAGCACTTTTTCCTTTCTATTCCTTCCTTTTCTCAGCAATATGAGAGATTCCCATCCATTTTTTCCAGGCAGCAAAGGTGAAAGCATCTCTGTAGTTAAAAGGTGTGTGAGGAAAGCAGAGCAATTTTCATTGTCACAACAATATGGCACTGTCATCATAACACAACGTGTGAAAGCCGTGCTCCCAAGCAAGGAGCATGCCACACAGCCACTCCTGGCAGGATGTCAGAACTGCTCCTGACTTCACTCATCTGCTGCTGCAAAAAGTATAAAAACCTTCAATCTTCATTATCCAGCACTATTACAACACAGGGCAGCAAAAGGCAAGGGGGAATGAGTGAGATTGTTTTGAGGCTTTTGAGGAAAATTCGTTGTGTCACTGAGGGTCTTGTACTTTTGGTTCAGAGCACCAAAGTAGTGCTTTTTCTAGGGTGTAGCATTCATGATGCACAGGCTACTTTTTGCATGGCAGCTACTGAGGATGGATGATAGGGTCAAATTTACTTTCAGCATCTCGCCATCCAAACTTGGCCCATTGAACTGGGCATGATAACTGTGTAACAGATGGCTGCAGGGAGGACAACCCTATGAAGTGCTGAGTGGCAAGCACCAAGCCCCCCAGGTTTTATGATGACTGCCATGTTGTGATTCATGGGTTAACCACAGACTGTCATTCAAGCACATTTTGTTTGCTTTTCTTTTGCAAGCTAAGGCAGCTGTTAGCTTCAAAACTCATTAAGTGTTTTCAGGTAAAGAATGGATGTGAGGTCCTTTCCTCACATTGTAGTCCTTTCAGGGCTACAAGGATGGTGAGGGGACTGGAGCATCTCCCCTACGAGGAGAGGTTGAGGGAACTGGGCTTGTTCAGCCTGAAGAAGAGAAGGCTGCGAGGGGACCTTATAAATGCCTACAAATATCTG
>Ga0065711_1000033_pt1 | contig 121290 bp, 60 predicted proteins | sample Hoacrofraction12_FD_59098 | JGI IMG/M metagenome (GOLD analysis project Ga0065711, IMG submission 59098) | Hoatzin crop microbial communities from Cojedes, Venezuela - Epithelial fraction 12 v2 (version 2) | ecosystem: Host-associated > Birds > Digestive system > Esophagus > Crop | place... | reverse complement strand
CCCTTTTTTATTTCCAGCACCTCCAAAGCTTTCAAGGGAACAGTCCCCCCGTGTTATTGCTTCTCAGTTCCAAGGTCTTAGAATAAATAACATTGTTATTACTCACTTCACCAATTTCCAAGAAGAAATATTGCTGCAGCAAATGCGAGCAGCACTAATATTTGCAAAGTGATAAATGGATTGTTACATACCTTCCGTCTGTGTGGCCTCCAGCCATCCTCCGGCCGGCTACATCCCTCCTCGGGGTGGGAGGGAGGGTGCCTTTGAACTTAGCGGGGTCTAGACACTTAGTGCCTGCCCCTGGCCCCCTCCCTCACCGTCAGATGGAGAGATAATTTTTAATGGCAAGACCATGCTGGAGATGGTACTGGGACCAGGGAGAGCAGGAGTCACATACTTGCATCAAGCAGCCAAGATGCTTTTGGCCATCCTGCCCCAGTGGGCACAGTAATTTGGTGGGTTGTGTTTCTGTCGGGTGCTGTAGGGAGAGGACTAAGAGGCTTGGGAGTTCCCTGCAGCATGGTGACTGCCGCGCTGCCCTCCCCAGCCCCTGCCAGTGCTGGCACGGGCACATCAGTGCGGGCACCACATCCCTGGTATCACAGCGAGAGCCACCTGCCCTTCTCTGGCTGCCAGCAGTGTGAAATGTGGACAGAAAAAAGCTTGTGGAGGGGAAAAAATATTTTTCAAATTCCCCCCAAATTGTCCCCAAAATGTTCACAATACCTGAATGGGTACGAGGGGTACAGATGCTCGGTGGGGTGAAAACTCCAAAGATGTCCCCAGCCACCACCTCCCTCATTGTTCATTAAATCTCATTAATTCACATGAAATTCTCAGCAAACTTTCTTAACCAAAGCTGAGGTTAGGGAGGTGCTGAGGCAGGAGAAATCTGCTGGCCTTCCCAGCACAAACCTGGTGGCTCACTGCATCATTTCTGAGATAAAAAAAGGTGGCACTCAGAGAATTCACACTGAATAATTAAAACCCAATAAAATTGTGGATTTCTTTTTTTTTAATCAGCAATTTTATCTAGCTCCCAGACATGGTTTGGGCACCTCAATTTCATTTAAAACAAAATCTCCAAATCAAACTATTCCTGGAGTCATGCTGCAAAACACTCTGCATGAGTGGTGATTTAAACCAAAGCAAACTACATTGCTTCAGACCCACAGAGAGTAACCCGCTGACATTTCTTCGACTGAGCCTGTTGTGTTTCCAGGCTGTGGTCCACAGGTTAGGGGCTGGGAAGGTTTGGTTGGCTGGTTTGAATTCCTTGGCCAAGGCGAGTGCCTCCACCTGAGGTTATCCAGGCACCAGAGGTGATGTAAAATCTTGTTCTTCCTTGCGCAGAGCAAAACTCAGACGCTCCAGGAGCATCGTCCCCCCTCCCCTAGCGCTGGCGCTGCATTGTCTGGGGTACCACCAGGAGAAGGGCCTAAAGCATCCTCCATCACGCTGCCCTCCCTTGCTTTGCCTCCCCATATAGTCCCGGGAATTGGCAAAGCCCTCGCTTTATTTCTTAAAAGGCTGGCAGAAGCCCTAGCAGATACTCACCGCTGCGCGCAGACCTGATGTGGAGGTTAAACACAGTGTTATCAGCATCTACATGGTGCCAGCTCGAGATGGGAGGAGATGAAACATGTGTGCAAAGGTTTCAGCAACCTGGGGTGAAGGTGTTGGCATGGTCTGACAGCACTAGTGCACTGATAAGTCCATGCCCAAGGGGATGGGAAAGGCAGTAGGCTGAAAGTCTGGGGCTGCATATTTGGTTGTTTTTTCCTGAGGGGTACCTTGATGCGTAAAAGAAAGAACAGAGAGCTAACTCAAGGATCGCAGGAAGAAAATCACCCAGAAACTGCGGGCAGAGGTACGAAAGGGTCAATCAGAAGAGGTGGTTAAAAATGTATCTGACGGTTTTTCTTCCTGACCAAGGTAAAGAGCATCTTTTCTTTTTTTATAAGATGAGAAAAATTGAAAGGCCATTAGTTACAGATAAGGATAGAAAGTCCTTTGGATGGGCTCTCACGCAAGATACATACTGTTCAATAGTATTAATTAAAAGTGATAGTCTGTATTGGTTTCTAATCAAAGAATTAATACACAAGCCATCCATGATACTCTCTCATAAATGTGTAAGTCGGTCTGTATGCTTCTATGGCAGTAAATAGGCATGTAATTATCTGTACATATATGTGTGTACATATATACACGCACGTGTACATGTATACTTGTGTACATATTGACGATATCTATTTAGAGCTGTACAAACATACGCACATTAATATGTGCACATGCACACACAAGTACACATACATACACATACATGCTGTACGCACACCTAAAACCCCAGCTTGCCAGAAATGAAAACTAACAAGTGCTGCAAAATTATTTAAGGAAAAAAGTGATGAAAACAGGTGAGAGCTGGGGCAGTGGCGTTATGAGGAGGTACTCACTGTTTGGAAACACCCAGAAATCTCCCTAAACATTTACCAGCACCTTTGCTAATGCCAGGAGTGGGGCTGGGAGTGCCTGGAGACCACAATTTCTTGAGCGGTTGCTGCCAGGCAGGAAACCCTGCGAGAGCAGCGTTTCTTGTGCTGCTTTGCTTCCAGTCTGAGGAAGAACACAAGTAAGAAGAAAAATCATAATAATTGAATACATACAAAACATCTACATTTTTGTAAACAGCAAGCTTTGAAAGGGAAAAAAACCCACAGGTCTCCTTTTTTTTTATTATTTCTTTTCCTCAAACCTGAAAAAAAGAAATGCCAAGGCAGTTCTTATTTTATCCAGACCAGTTCATAAATCCCAAGTCATAAATCCACATGATATCCCGGGCTGCTGGATTTTGCATTTGGAGCTCTGAAAGACTGATAGCTGAAAGATTTATAAAATCCCAGGTAGCTGGAGTGCTTCCTGCTGGCTCCACATGTGAGGGGTCCCCACCTCCTGCTCAGCCCAGCGAACTGGATGCATGGCACATATTGTGCTCGAGCAGCAGGCCCTCCCATCTCCTATTTGCAGCCATGGTGAGGGCTAAAATTTGGTCATTTGGAGTGGCCAGGCCACATTTAGGAACTTCTCTGCACAGACACGGGGACAGCCACAAGCTGGGGATGCCAGGAGCCTGCTGTCGCCTCCCACAAAATCATACCATGTGTTGTGTCCTAGATGTACAATGTAGCTTGCATGGGGGACCTGACCGTAAAGAGTGGAATTGTTTCAGCTGCCTTGAATATACATTTAATTTTGTTCCTTGTAACATCATTGAACAGAAGTGACTGTTCAGTGAGAACAGGGTATCACTGCCGGGGCGGGAAGGTGATGATACTTAAGAGGGGACCAGAACCAGCCCCTTAGCAAGAAAATGGTAGCCAAGATGCCTCGAACAAAGTACACGTTGCAAACTGTTCAGCCAGCAAAGCAGCATGCTCACGTTCCCCAAAGAGTGCTGAAGCACGCTGATGTGGGTTTTTTTTCTTTTTTTGCAGGTTCAGTGGATGTTGCACGTGAGACCATGTGTACTCGGACAAAAGTCCCCCAAAACAGACCCTCTGAAGAGTGACGTGTACTGTTTATCTGCGTCCATAGGGTGCTGAAAGTGTGCTTAAATCCTTCCTTCCGTTACTTTCCTCTATCATTCCTCAGTGACCTGATTCAAGCCTAATATTTTTCTCTGGATTTGCAATGACAGAAAATTTTAATATGCTTCTGCTGCATTAATAAAAAGATAGATACACATTAAAAAAACCCTCTTCTGCAGCTACAAGAGTTCCTTTATAGCTGCATGGACATTAACTAACATCTTTGTTACTGAGAAACGGAATCATTTGCTTTACATTTCAGATATTTATATTCATCGGTCTGAATCCACTGAAGGCCATGTGGAGAATACTCCTTCACCCTCCCAGGGAAGGAGAGCGGAATCAACCTGAGGTCAGCTCTGCCTTTTGGAGTTTTATTAGAAGCACATCATCCAGATAGATTTAGATGATTTTTACAAATTTTTTGTTGTTTACCTGTTTGGATTAGTGGATATTAAAGCATTGCAAGGGTTTATGCTTTCTGCATATTGCGATCGTCTCTGCCTTTGACGAGCCACCTTAACAAGTGTTGCGAGCGGCTTGGCTTGCACGCCACAGATAGCTGCCTGCCTCCAGCACACCTTCTCCCCATCCAAATCCCTGGGTTCAGTAGAAACAGTTACTCATTTAAGAGGTCAAACTAAACCAGATGCAAACAGACCAAAGCATTTACACGAGGACTATGTCAGACTTACGGCAGGAGAGGTGTTTTCCTGGTTATTCTTGAAATCCAAAGCTTTCCCAAGCCTGTTAGTGGCTCTCACGAGGTATCCTTCCCCTTCTCAAGAAGAACATATTTCTTTATAAACCTCAGACTCCCGTGGACTATATTTATACTGTATTTCATCTTTTCTTCCTGCTTCTGTACTCTTTCAGTTGGGTTTGAGTCATCCTGAGCTCACGGCTGTTGAGTGGAAGCTGGCGCAGCTGGGGATGGGGTTCAGAAGGACTGCCCGGACTGGTCACTGCCCAACCCATCCAGGCTCTGGGCTGCACCGTTTTTTAATCCAGGCTGGCTCTACAGGCTAGGTAGCCCTGTCCTGCTTCAGGAGGGTGAATTTGCTACTTTTGGCCTCTTTGGCATTTCCAGCATCTTTGACAACAGCGTTTGGTGCTCCACAGCCACCAGTTTTGGCAGTTTTTCTTTTCTGTACATGCCCAAGTCCTCCATTCATCTTGCAATGCTAAGGTGGGCTTTGCTGGTTGCTCATCAAGGAGGCTCAGCTGAAATTAATCCCCTGGTGCAGAAGAGCTGCTGGACCAGGGTGAAGGGCAAATGGTCCCGCGTGTATATTGATCAGCCCCTTCTCCCTGTGCTTCTGCTTGCGATGCCTTTGGAAGCAGAAGGAAGTTTCTTTCCTTTTCCTAACAGAGATTTGGGATGTAGGATCTGACCAAACATTAATTTTTGCAATTTTAAATGTGTAAGTCATCTTAAAGTTCCCTTTTATTAAAAGCATCCTCTTTTTTCCCCTTTTTTCTTCCAGTTCTGCTACCAATTCACTAATTAAAAATGCTGTACAAGAACTAGTATTGAGCTACAGAAATGAAAGGTCAATACATGAACAACACTTCATTTGTAAATAATACGGCTCTGTAATCAATTATCTCATTTTCACAGAAGACATATTAATCTAAAAGCAAAGGATGGAGACATTTAGAGGATGTACAGAGGGGATCTTTAAATGTTAAATGTTCTTAAGCATGTGCTAAATAAAGGGTTTGGCAGTGTGAAAATGTAGTGCACAGCACTGACACTCCAGGGAGAGCCTTCAGGTCAAGTGGTTTGTACCTTCAAAATAGTTCTCCATAGCACTGTAAAGCCTCTCTGCTGGTAGCAGTGAGATGGGTTAGTGTTGTTTAGGATGATCACTGTAGCAGGGAAAAATGCTGCAAAAGAAAGGTCATCTGAAAAAAAAATTGTGTATTTAATAGGTGCATCAGCCCTCTTTGCACTGTTATTTGTTTTCCATGAGCAGTGGGGAGCGAGTTTTCCTAACCCTCCTTCTCCATAAAAAGAGGCTTCTGGACTGCAGGCTGGAGCTGAGACGTGGTCGTGTGAGAATCTATGCGGCCAAGTGTCCTGAGTAATCTGGGCACAGGCAGGGAAACATTGTTCTGGATAACACAGCATCCTGCCAGAGCCACTGTGGAATTGTTTCCTTTTCCACAGGTTGCAGTGGGAATCCACAAAATGGTTTAAAAATGTAACAGTTCCGGGGTGTTGGAGGTCCTGTGCAGGGCTGATAAACATAATTAGGGGAAATTACAAGAAAATACATTCCCCAACTTAAAAACAGGTTAGGTTTTCCATCAGATAGACCCTTGCCAGCTCTGCTGGGAGATGGGTTACCTTGTGTGTTTGTTTACTGAACCTGACAACATATACATCATAGGAAGGGGGGGAATGAATGTAATTTCATTTTCATTTTTGCCTGCTTGCATTGGATTTGCTGTACGTCAGTCCTGTGCTCGCCCCAGATTTCCAGCTTTGAAATTTCTATTGAACATATGGTGGGACTTAAGGGGAAGAAAAGCCCACCCCACCCCCCAACTCTCCCCACCCCCAGTTCTCACCATTTGGTTGATCTCATCCCATCCCCTTGCGTTGCCCTCCTCTCTCCATCACTGGGTGGGAGGAGCGAGGAGTGGGCCGTGGGGACAGCCAGACCAATGCGAGCCCTTGCACGAGGGGAGGGTCCCCCTCCTGCTCCCCTCTGCCACAGTCCCTCTTCCCGGCTCACACACCTCTTGCTGGCCAAAACCATTGGCTAGGCCAGAAGAAATGAAAAAAAAAGAAGAAAAAAAAGAAAAAACCCACAAAATTAGGAATTGTTTTCAGCAGGTTTCACAAGCCGAATGGGCTCCCGGGGGGCTGGTGAGTGCCCTGCCATGGAGGGACCGTGGGGAGGAGATGCCCCTCTTGGCACTGGTGGGGCTCAAGGTTGGCTCCAAAGTTTTGCCTCACTCCTCTCCGTAGTCTTATTTTTTCACTAAAAGAAATACACCCTTGTGACAGGATGACTGAGCAAGGCAGCGTCCCAGCTGCCTCCCAGCCGGCTGGGAGGACCGAAACAAAGAGCCAAGACCACCAACACCACCAATGTGATGGAGGTGAGAGCAAGCCAGGGCATGCGGGGGGCCTGATCGCCCTCTGTCTGCTGGTTGACACCAAGGGTAAATCGTCTGCAATGGCAAAATCCTCACAAAAACCTTTTTTGGTTCGCGCAACAGGAGAGCTGGTTATGGGATTGGCGTTGCCGAAGGAATGGCGGGCTGGTGACACAGTAAACCAGGAGCCCTGTGCATCACAGTGGATATTGCAGTGAGGTATGAAGGTATCCAGTTCTTCTCTAAAAACAAAACTTAGGGTATGATAAAAAAAAAAAAAAGACCACTAAACCTAAATATTTCCAGGTTTGCTCACCCTCCATGGGTTCATGCTGTAGCTGCTCGACCCGCAGGGCCTTTCAAAGTACTCCACGATCCTCCGTGCCAAAATAAATGTTACTTTACCATCAAGTAGGCAAAAGAATGAAAGCCGTAAGACGTGTGAGAGAGAAAAAAAGAGTCCAAACAGGAAAACCCCTTTCTTCTGATTTTAAAGTCCTGGATGATCAAGGCTGTTCTGCTCACTCTGATGTAATCGGTTTGCAGATACCCAAATACACGTCCAGCCATGGAAAGTGCTCTCCCTTTGATTTCAGTAAAATCCTTTCTAATTCTCTTTAAATGTTCCAGGGCTTTTTAAAATGATTGCTATCAATGCCAACCAAATGTTTTAGATCCTTTTTTTTTTTTTGCCTGTCTTGAAATACTTGCCTTAGTTTTATGCAGCCCAGTTACTGCTGTATATGGAAAAAGTATCTAGAAAACAGATCTGGTTTGCTTTAGCCTTTACACCATATAGAGTTAGACACTTTAACCTTCTTTGCATTTGCTTAGTTGCTTTAATGTGATTTCTGTAACCCTTATACTTTCTTTTTTTCCATATAACTTCATAAATATTTATAATACAGTAGCCCATACACATCATATAGGTCAGACTTTTATTACATTAGGCTTGCCATAGGTATCTAGTAAATCATAAGTCACGGTCCCCCTAAAATTAAAAACTAGGATTGTTCAGGTGAGCTTGGATCAAGTTTGTGAGGGACCAGCTCAAAAAAAGCTAAGCTGGTTAAAACAACAGCTAGACTTGTTTAACCAGAAAATACTAGATCCCCTAAGGCAATAGATCTGCAGCATTTACCAGGGGTACGAACACTGCTGGATGGTCTGCTATTCTCTCTGTGCTGGGAGTATTTTTCCACTGCTGTGATGCCTCTTCCAGCCCAGCTTTAAACAGGCCACGAGATAGGATCTTGAGGAACGACAAAGCCCTGTCCAAATCCATGAGATTAAAGGAGAGCAAGATTTGGGGCAGTCTTGGGGTATGTTATTCCTCTATGTTTTCTCAATTTTTAGAATTTTTTTTTTTTTTTTAACTAATAAGTTATGGATCATTTTACATTTTCCTGGAAACTGCTTTTCTGTTTTAAATAGCAGACGCCAGGAGCAGAATCTAGAAAAAAACCACTGAGAAATATGCGACTCATAAGAAAGCCCTGATGCCTGCCTTGTAGTTGGACATTTCACCTTGCAGTTAGCCATAAATTTTGCAGGTAAGTAAAACACATTGAGCAAGCAGATTATTTATTTATTTTTTTTTACTAGCCATTTTGTTCAATGCCTTTCGGATCTTACCAGCTTTCCTTGCAAGCCAACGTTGCTTCTTCACACTATACACTGTTCAGACAAATGGTGTCCCAAACAGGACTGAGGGGATGAAGGCTCCTCCATACCATGCCCCCCCCCACCTCTGTGTCTGATCTAGGGACACAAGCAATACGCCTGGGAGCCTCCTGCAGCAGCCAAGGGCTGTGGGTGCTGGTGACCCTGCTTGTGCCAACACACACCCAAGAGCTCCTGCAACCACAGGGATGGTGCCACTGCTTCTTCCATTGCTGTTTTTCCATTCACTCCACCCCCTTGCAGAGCCATGGCCATGCATTTCTCCCCAGCGTGAGCCCCCATCCCTCGCTGCTGCTCCAATGCCCCACGCACCCCATCCCAGCGTGATGTGGGGTGCCCGGCTCTGAAAAAACACCTTCCCCAGCTATGTCCACTCCACCTCGGTGGGGCTGACTCAAGTGAGGGCAAGATCTCAAGCGCCTGATCCCTTCTGTCCTCGGGCAGGTTTGCACAGATGTGCACCAGGTTCCCAGCCCTCGTGTCAAGTTTAGAAAGAAAAACCTCTTCCAAACTTCCTTCCCAATGGGATCATTTTTGCAGCTAATGTTCCTGCATGCACTATCTGTTATGCCGTTATTAAAGCACAGCTTGCCGACAACTGGGGAAGAAATACGCTCCCCACACTGCGACACTTCCTCCACTCGGCTCGGGAGCAGGAACCAGGCGGCTGGGGCTGAGGCTGGCTGCCTCTCTCCTGCCTTCCTCCAGATAAACTTTCCCTGTAGAATGAAAAATCATCATTTGTGTTTCAGCAGACCATAAAAATCCCGTCTGAAAACTTTTCAAGCCTTCTCCGAGTTGGAACTGCCTTGAAAGACTTCAGACCACATTGCCATATGGGTTGGTGGCATACGGTTTAATGCATGCTACGCTGCTGTTCTTGTGCTGCCGCTGCCCTCCCCTTCCATGATGGGACCAGCAGTGCTGCGGGGATGTATTCGCTATAGGATGCTCCTTAACATCTCCTTGCGCTTCCTCCAGCTCAGCGCTGCAGCTTTCTCCAGTCGTTCGCTGTGGTTAAGCTCCCAACAAGCTGGTGGACACTGCTTGCACCTCTAGATACAGGCAGCTCCATACATACAGAAACAAGCGTCCTCTCCTCCACCCCAACATGCACACATCTTTTTCCCTCCTTGCCCCAAAACTTTCACAGGAAGCGTTTCAAAGCAAACAAAATGCATACTCTGTTTAAGTTGGGAAGTTTTGCTTCAATTCTTTGTTGTAAACCAAAACTTTTTGGATATTTGATTTTTTTCCTTCTCTTTCTTCTCACTCTCAACACCACTTGGAGTGCCACAATGAGAGACATTCAAGTTTTTTTGTGGTTTTTTTTAACCTTCTTTTATCTTTTAAACTCCTGTTCCTCTCCTCCACTCTCCTTACTTTCCCGTAGCTCCCTTAATTTTACCCTGCCTTTCACACTCTAGAAAACCATATATGAAACTGTATGAATCTCTACAATTGCCTTTCTGTGTAGTTTCAAAACATAAAACAAAGACTAATTGAAAAAGATGGTGAAACACTTTATTTGGGAGGAAGGCAGTAGGAATTCTTCTTTTTCTCCTCTTGCAAATTCTCGTTTGGCTGTAGGGTCGAGTTTTTTTGCGTCTCCAGTTAATTTTCAGAGTTAACACTGGTATTAAAAGTGTTAACTGAGATGTCTGTCAGAGGTGTGCCTGCTCCAGTTTCATGACTTAGGCTGCAAAAGTATCGGGGCTCCACTGTGCTGGTGTCCTCCAAGACCACGGCTGGCACAAAAGCCCCTGTCACGATGAGACCTGTGTGGACCAGGCAACACGAAAGGGCCAATATACATTATACAGCACGGGTACACACAGACATCGACAAACTGCGTGTTAAGTATCTCCATCTGCCCTCAGTATTTGCATTTCATCTGCTACAGGTGTCGAAGCAGAGGTAAGTTTTGAAGGGGGGATTTGAAGAGGAGAAAAGAACATCTTCATAGATGCAGCTGGCTTTTTGCAAAGGGCAGCAGCGATGGCTTTTGCTCAGTGGCTGCAGAAGTCCTTGAAGGAAAGATCACCCAGCTGTGGCATCCAGCCCAAGCAGTGCCTTCCCTCTGTACCTCCTGCAGTGGAGGTGTGGACAGGCGGGGCCATGTTGCCAGCAAAAGAGACGCTTTTTTGGGCTGTTCTAGGCTTTCCTTATCTCTCAAAAAGTTATTATTTTCGGTGGCCTGCTTTTAATAGAGATTTTTGTTTAATCAGAATCCCAAGTCTAGGATGAGCACCAGGCAATGCATCCCCAGACACCAAAAGCTGAGAGGATGCTGAGGTCGGGACACAGTGCTGCTAGACTTGCATTGTGCTGTATCATCGCACACCTTGCCCCAAACTGTGCCACGATGTCACATGTGAAGCTACGCTAGCCTTGAAAAAAGGAGTATCCTTCTTTGGATCTTTAACATCACACAGAAATTGCAGACCACTGTCCAGATCCCCACATTTTTGCTGTGAGCTTCCCAAATACTGCATGCAAACAGCCTGTGAGGGTATAAGATGTTTATACCCATGGGACTGAACACAAGATCTGAGAGAAACCTCTGCTTTGCAAGTGCAGTCATTCACGTAAGTAACCTATGCAGATGCAAAGAAGATGGGACAACCAGACTGTGAAGAAGAATAAGGATTATGAGCTTTAATTATAACAACAACTACCACCACTACAACCACCACGAATCCTCATCAATGGGACATCAAGGTGAAATGATGCCAGACAAGTCCAGTCTACAGAGCGACTGGCTTTCAGGCAAGGTATCTATTGAAGTTAAGGTTGAAATGTGCCTGCTCTGTCCAAGTCATGTGACAGTTTTATTTATGAAGATGCCTTTGAGGTGGCTCTGAGCACTATGGTTGTCAGTGAGATGTCAGGAAGGTTCACCATACAGGGCCCGAGGCTGGGATGTGCCATGGGGGAGGTGGGTGGGCAGCAGGGAGGACTGTCCTGAAGCTCTTGGAGGAGATAGAAGGACCCTCAGCTGGCTTCAGCATGCTTGCTCCAGCCAAGCAGTAATGCAATGGCACTACTTCAGATAATCAGCAACATGAAAAACCCAGAAACCAAAAATTCATGTTGAAAGGCAAATAGGACATTGCGATTTCTCCCACCTTCCCCTTCCTGGGCACAGAAAGCTGCTAACCAGGCAGCTATGTCCCAGAGCTCTCCTTCTCCACTCATAATGAATACACTTCTCTTGCACACATATAAAACCAGTACTTCAGCAGACAAATTACAAGCTGAAGATAAAACTAATACGAAGATGTTTAAAAAAAAGTCCTTCCATGATTGTGTCTTACAGGTTAAGCAGGACATGTTGATACACTCATGTCCCACACATGAACAGTGTTGCTCATGTTTTGCATCAAGACCCAAAAGCCATCTGTGAAGCTCTCCTGTCTCTTTTTCTCCTCCCCTTTTCTTCCCCTCCCCACTTCTAAAATAATTTTATTTGGTTTGTGGAAGAGGGAAGTTGGGCGATCTTCCACTGCAATTCCCCACTGACGGTTGCGACGTGACTGTAGAGCTCCCTGCTGCAGGCTCGTGGCCCCATCAAACATCCTGGGATTGCGACCATCAGGAACTTCTGGACCATATTCGCCTCCAGCTTTTTGCTGCCACAGGTCATCAGTATGTTACCCCACTCATGGGTAATATATGGCACTGCGCTTGAACCCGACCGGAGCGCAGATTTCCATGGCATAACACACAAAGAATAAACAGGCGCTCTCTGTTTTCAAAACCTTCAGAAGAGGCAGCGCCTATGGGCTGAATGTCTCTTTATTTTCCACATACCAATCTCCCCTCGCTTTCATGCTGCTAATGTACTTTCCTCTGCTATCTTATGCACTCCCACTAAAAAAATGATAATGAGAGAGGGTCTATACGGGTAATGCATCACCCCTTTAAAATTTATCAGAACTGAGGTTAAAAGAAAAGAGTCTTTTTCTCCCTCCTAAAAAGGGATTTTTATATCCAAAGACACAAAGGTAATACTCACTGCATTGTAGCTTCAATCTTTTTTTTTTTTTTTAACCAACAATGGTGAAAAGATGTGATTTTTACAAGCGAATAGGAAGAAAAAGGCTGAACACACCCTGGGAACATGTTTAAGAAGTTGATTTATGTTTCATGCTGAGCCTTACACCTGCAGTTCAAGCAAAACTCAACTTTGCCGCCCCACAGAGTCTAGTTTATTAGGTATCAAGGAGTCACAAGAAGCCATGTAATTAAAACTGTAATTAAGTAGAAAAGGAAAGTGCCACCTGAGTTTTGAGAGGCTGTCAATTTTATTTCCATTACAGCTCTCCTTCTGCTTCTTTTGTCTATAGGGTGGGGTTTTCTTCTCCTATCTCGATAAGGAAAAACAAAGTTGTGGGGGGGGTTTCTTTTTGTTATCTAAAGAAGCCACCAAATTCCTTTATGTCTTTACTCTTGGGAAAAAGATCAAGCCACATAGTTTTGAGCTTGGACGTGGGTTTCTCGCGGAGGCATTTGCAGCGATGTTTGCCAACAGGTGTCAAGTATGGTCCAGGCAGAAAAAAGCCCTGAGATGTCCTACTGGCAAAGGGCCAGCTGAGTTCAAAGCCCATTTTAACAAAACATAATCAATGCCCTTTAAAAAGGGGATCTGCAGCTCCTTGTTAAAATACATGACTTTGCTGCAGCGGGCAAGCTGAGTGCCGGGCGTCCCTGGATCCAGCACATCCCTTCACAGGCTGCCGGATCCTGCCAGAGACCATGGCGGTATTTCTGTGGGCAGGAGGCCACATGCGGCTGAAAACACATCTGGGAGAAATATGAGGCAATGTGATGAACCTTGTCAACCAGAGAAATTAAAAGTGAAAAGGGGCCCNATCCTTTGGCCAAAAAAATAAATCTCCTGAAGATTTGGGTGGGATGTGCTGCCAGCCCTGTCCTCTCTCTGCCTTGTGCATCCACCAGGAGGAAATTCCCAGTGGATCAGAAAGAGATGCTGGAATAAAGAGACAATTATTTAATAAGGTTTAAAGAAGCAAAGAGGTAAACTTGATGCAGGAAAGAAAGTTGTAGTGCGACACAGTTAAAGAGTAATTACCTAAAAGGGTTAAGTGACCAGAACAANGATAGTATCTTAGAGGTCGTTACAAGGGAGATTTATGGATATATATAAATTTTTGTAGAGGAGGTGTTTGTCTTGGACTGATGTATGAAAGGGGGGAATTGACATTCTTCCTTCTCCATTTAACAGGTAACAAAAACCCATCAAGTGAAGTACCAGCCTTGAGAAGGGAAGTTATTATTGTAAAAAGCAATTTTCCTTTGGTGCTGTTCTGATAGGCTTGGGTTTTTTTCCCCAGCCTTAATCATCTGTAGCCTCCCCCCTCCCAGAACAGCCCCAGCTTGCAAGGCAGCGGTCTCGGGACCCTCCAGGTTTGAAGGTAGATCCCGATCAGTGCTAATTTGGGGAAGTGAGCCCGAGGTACCCACAGCAGATGACACACAGGGCTCAGCTTCTTATTCAGCTACAAGTCAGCAGGGGCACCCCCTGACCATCTGTGGTCTATAAATTACAGTAACACCGGCACACACTGCTTGTAAATCACCAATGAACAGGCTTTACCTTATGACACACTACATGAACCCTGTTGGATATTCCAATAAACTGCCATAAACCAGCCGATATAAACTCTGGATTATGTTTCTTTGGGGGGTAGGAGAAAAACCTGGTCTTTTCTTCACGTGCACAAACTTCTTATGGGTAAAATGAGTATGTGGCTTGAGCTCTGTGGTGTGTTTACGTATCGTGTTTTCTTATGAAACAGATTTCCACCCCCCACCCCCATTATTTCACTTTCCAAGAATGCACCAACCTCGAGGTAAACAGGGTTATTTCTCTCCTGCAAAAAGAAAGACACCACTTATTTGAAAAATGCAATTTAACTTGAGCCTGCATGGCCTGTCCTCCATCCTTGCTGCACAGAGCAGAGGCTGATTACGGCAGAGGCTCACCTATGTCCTTCGCTTTTGGAAGAGCACGAAGACACAACTCATGACATCAAGTAAGACATACCCTCTATAAAGTGAAAAATACACCACTATTTCTCACCACTTCTGCATCCCAAGGGCTAGAGCTGAGGCTTGTTATCACTAGGACGGCAGACCATAAGACCATAAGAGCTCCTCACTTGCTTCTTTCTCCCTGTGAAGTGGCTCTTCCACTACCCAGTCTCGTAACAAGGTGGAAGGCTGTGGTCTGACACACCATCAAACCCCTCCAGGAGATGCACTTGTGCCACCTGACTTGGTTTGGATAGCTTTTACCTTCTGTGACACTTCATGGCGGCCATGTCTTCAATGAGATACTATGAGCAGAAGTCTCTGCACATGGCTGCATGCTCCAGAGTGTGTGGTTGGTTGGGGCCACAGACAAAGATTTGGGTGGGACTTACTGACACTCTGTTGAGAAACCTAGCACTTGACTTCAAACTTTCTCCCAAGACCCATCAAAGGACTGCTTTTGATAATTATATTAGTAAGCCCTGCGTCTAGCCTGTCATCTGGGCAAACCTCCCCCTGTAAAATATGTTATTCAGATTGTGGGGGATATGCCAAGTAAATTTTATTTGACCAGCTTTTTTGCTGACCGCGAACAAATGTGAGCTGTAGCGTAGACAGCCAGCAACAAGTGCATCATGACTCCTTGGCACGTTCCTTCATTGAATCTGAAATCCCGACCTCTCTCAGGAGGCAGTAGGAGCCTTGCAGGCATCGTACTCATGCATAGCATAAGCTTCCTAAGGGAACGTTATTTTTATCTGGGTTTCTTAAAGCTATAGGGGCTGGCTTCTCATCACACTCTGCGTGGATATACTGGTGTGTGGGTGCACGCTTGTGTCAACACACACTTCTAAACCCGTTGGGTGACTACAGTCCAACTGGACAGATGTTCCCACCTCATGGAAATAGGGAACCAAGGCAACCATGGTTGACTTCCACGATGACAAAGGGACAAACTCAACCATCTGTAGACATCAGAGAATCCACATCTGCAAGTCCAATCCAAGGAAAAATACCCTCCCCTGCTCTTTCAGGTCGTGGGTGTCCAGTTAATTAATACTCCTTAATACTGCTCTTTTCTTTGTTACAGCACAGCTTCCAGGCCCCAGCCAAAATTGATGCTTCCTTGTCTATGAGACACACACCAGAAAACATCTAGTCTAATCAGAAAAAAACAGGTAAAAGCAGTGAATATGTTCTCTGGAGATACCAGAGCCACCAGCATTGCATGATCCCAGTGTTACCCAGCTAGACTGCACCTGAATGAAACACTTTGAACAGTCTCAGGAGAAATTTTTAACTCACCAGAAATACACATTAAAAGCATTTGTTGAATGTAGCTTGAGCCTGCCTACTTAGTTCAGTTTCAGAAAAAAAAAGTGAATAAAATAAAGTTGACTTTTTAATCTATTTTACGCAGATATATTCCACCCCTCCCCCATTTAAATGTTACTTCAATTTTTCCTTGGGACAAAAAAGGGTAATTTAAATGCAAATATAACTAATCCACATCAGGTCAGACAAATATCCTGTGATTTTTGGCCAGGCAACTTTTGGTTCATAAACTTTTTAAACTGGAAGTAACGTACAAGGAGCACCTTTGCAGAGCTTTTCCATCCAGCACACGAGCCAAAACCCCCTCTTTCCAAAGCACAGCAGTGGGAAGCCCCAGATCAGGTCTGGGCATCACTGCACCGAGGCTCTTCTGAGCTCACCCAGGAAGTTCCCCCACGTCCCAGCCATTCAGCCTCCTCCTCTACCTTTCCGCTGCCCTCTCCATCTGCCCCTTTCTGTGCACTCCGACACGAAGAAGTGATAGCGCTATTTCTGGTTTTTAACAAGATTTGGAAAGCGTTCAAGTGCCTGACTAAGTGGTTGGAAACAAGGAAGCAGAAGGATGTTTTGGCATCCTGCGATGTGTGCATGAACAGCATGGACACAAACACATTGAACTCACATACTGTAAAACAAGGTTACAAGGAGAATATGAACTAATAAAAGCCTATTAAAACATTATGGATGCTATTGCTGCTCGCGTGCATGCCTACATATTAAAATAACAAATATTTCACATGAACGTGCAGTTTGAACATGACTGATCACAGATATAACTTTTAGCAACCTTTAAATACGTAATGCCATCCTGTAATTAATGTAGCCTATCCTGAAATTTGAGGGATTTATTGGTACTGGCAGAAACATTTGCAAATAACTTGGGGAAGTTCATGACATGCCTTCTATCTCAAGGGATTTATTTAATTTTTTTCCCTTTTTTTCCAGCTACCATCAATAAATTTATTCAGACCCCTCACCATACTACGACAACTGCAGTTGGAAATCCTCACGAGAAAGTTTGAAGAAAGTACCAATGTGGAGAAAGAGCCTCGTTATGATTTGTTTGTTTTGTTCTCTTTCACTCACAGTGAAATATATATAACCACGTCTGAGGGGATTGCTTTTGAGGTCTGCAGTGAAAAAAAAGTAAAGCAGGCCATAGGCAAAGCAAGCTGCTAAGGGATTTTATCCAAATTCTGCAGGAAAAACCATGGGCAACCCATTAGCTCCGGCCCAAGCACAAGGTAGGCTGCCAGTGTCGAAATTTTATGTATTGCTACGGACTGGGCACACATGTAAGGAGAGGTTGCATCTTTTATAAGGCCATCTGACATAGTTGGGGAAAAAAGATGTTTCAACACAGCCCTTTCCTGGAGGAATGAAGGTGTGGGAATGGTCCTTCAGCTTGGGAAAGGTCCTGATTTGTTGGGTGACCAAGAAAGAAGAAACAAATCTCAACATTTTGGTGTAAGTTCCTCACGTTCCACAACCACTACAATTACAAAACTTGGCCGTGACCCTACAGACACATATTTAAAATTTACGCACTAACGAGAATAAGAAATACCCCATCATTTTGCTAGGAGAGGGTTTCCATGCCCAGCGTCTGCATGGTGCCAGCACGCAGTCACAACGTCCGGAGCATCAGATGGCAGGTTATTTTGCTGTTACCAAGACGCATCTATGTAGGTTAGTGGAACGGACTGGAACACGTTCCCCCCGCTTGATTTCACACTCCTGTATGGTTTCTCTAAATATTGTAAAGCATTTCTTGTGGGGGACTACTTTATCACCAGGAGGTATTGTCTTTGAGTGCATATATTTGTACACACTTACATACACAGGACTAAAGACAGTAAAACAAAAGAATAACATTTATTTTAGAAAACGGTTCAATTATTTTTTTAAATCTTTTTTTCTGTCTTTCTTTCTAGCACCTGAATTTGAGGTACTGATCTCACATGACAAGCGATCAGCCATTTGTACAAAAAAAAGGCCAACAGTGCCTGAAAAATACCTCAAAATGTGCTTCTGAGCTACTTGTTTCATTGACTTGTTGGCTACATTTCAAACAGCAAGCAGAGCCGTACCAGGGTACAAAGAGCTGCACATAAAATACTGTGGGTGCCTCAGCCCTCCGCATGGCTTCTCCATCCCTCTCACCTGCTTCTCACTGTACTGCGTCGAGCGCCCCAATGTCTCCTCACGCTTTACTCTCCTACTTCACCAACCATTTCCAATAAAGCAGTGTCTCCAACTCATTGGCCACTAGCCCCCACTCCAGTAGACTGGGGCTTTTTTTTTTGGGAACAAAGAGCCATTTTAGATTCTACCACACTGTGATTCCTACTGCCTGCAGGGAGAGAGAAGGTAGGCACCAGCTAAATGAGAAAGGGCACTTTTCCCCTCCAAGAGAGAGGAGGAAGAAATTATGCATCGGGACCATAAGTATCCCTCACTGACTCCTGTCTGTGGTGGCGACGGGGTGACCAACCAGAACAGGCATCCCTCCTACTGCAAGTGGCAGGAGTGTTCCTGGCTGCCCCAGGGGGAACAGGAGAGCTATGCCAATGCCAAGAGGTTGGGGACCTTTTATCCCACCAGTGAGGAGTTCCTCCCAAAAACTGGCACAGGAAGCCACCAGAGGAAGCATCACGGGTCAAGATTTTCCAACTCTCAAGAGAAAAATCTGGTGAAATGGAATGAAAAATGGGGTTTAGCTTCTCACCTTCTCCCACTGTTTTTATCTGCTTTTATGTATTTCAGTGCATTCACAGATAATGGTGAAAAACAATTATGCTGTAATAATCCAACCCTCGAGCTTGTTTACGTGCCTAACTTCAGGATGGTACCTTCAGGGTGAAGCAGGGAGCCAGGGGTTGGAACTGAAGCTGCCATGCAAGGTGCCTGCAGAGGACCAACAATAAATGAGATCCCCCAAATTAGTGTCCTCCCTTCCTACTGCTTTTGTATGAAAAATGTCTTTTTTCTGGCAGGGGCAAGGATAAAACCAACGCTGCTGCAAGGAAGAGAAAAAAAAAAGCAGCTGAACAAATGCAGCAATGGGCATTTCTGTTGCAGGAAAGCCCGAGGTCTTGCCTATAGGGAGTGGACCTCCCTCTTTCAGCTCAGCTTTCTTCCAGCCTCTGTCCCCATGGTGCCTGGGAGACCCCCACTGGGACCCCAAAACCCCCCGGGAGCAGTGTGCGCAGTCTGTCATGCTGCTGCTGGAGCACCGAAATTGTCAGCTGCGAAGATGAAGAATTTGAGATTGGCTGTCAGAGCGCTCCAAGCTCAGGAGGGGTTTGGAGGAATGCAAGCTGGGGTTACATAAAACACTGACTCATGCTGAGAAATCACGAGTTTTGAAAGATTCAGCTGAGGAACAAGCAAAACCTCAAGTTGCACGTCGCTTACAAGTCAACAGGAACCGGGGGATGCTGGGGACCTCTGAAAAGCAGGCCTTGGTGTGGGGTTTTTTTGAAGTCCTGCCACTGCTCCCAGGAGGAACTGAGAGCAATGTACGTCTGTCGAGAGAAAAACTGGCTCTTCATCATTTCGAGGAAAGTCAGTGTGGGCATTTCAGCTTTACCCATTGGAAAGTACTGCCTAAGATGGAGTAGACAGAATTCTGGCTTTTCTTTTTGCTTTTTTTGTGCTACTGTGTATGATATTGGAAAGTATGTCATGCAGAATATTTATTTTTTTGTTGGGATATCCAAACGTGCAAATGTTTGTGGTTTCATTTACCGGGCAAAAAGGGTTGTGGATCTTGGCAGTCTGAGCTGGTTTATGGTTTCTCTGAATGCCTGGATGCGGTTCTTGGGGCTTTATGGGTTACTCAAGTCATGTCCCGCTACACAGGTAATTTGTGTGCTGTGAAGACGGCGTGTGCGAGGGGTACATATGCAAAAGGAGTATAAGACCAAGGACTTGCCGCTATGCATTAGAAACACTGGCCAAAAGCATTTGCACTTTGATATTTAAATCAGACCTCTAAAATCCATATTTGGAGACATATGCAAGTAGTTGATTTTTGGATCCCTTACAATTTTCTCTCTCTCCTGTTATTTACAGTAGGTACTCAGCATCTCACAGACAAAAAAAAAAAAATCAGTTACATTATTCAAGTGCTGAAATAAAGATATGGTTGCCTGCCTGTGTTTGTCCAAATTAAAAAATATGTTGCCTGCTTTTAAGTTTTATTTCTTTTTTCCCTCAGTCATAGTGTCTCTCTTCCCCAAACATATTGATGGAAAAATGAAGATGTACAGATGGGCTGTTCATTTTCAGTCAGGTTGCTGTGTAAATATGGCATCAGGAAAAGAAGAGTGTTAGAAACACAGATGTACGCAAGGCATCCCAACCATCACATTTGGGCTGCCTCTGCTTCAAGTATGCATCATCCAGCCCAAGCAGAGCCGTATGAGGCCAGTGGGAAATGTAGCTAACAGAGAACAAACTATTGGTAAATCTCATGCCTTTCAATCTTGCACAACAGGATAAAATAAATACGGATTAGTGCCGGGGTCAAAGTTTTTATTATGTGAAGTACTAGATGTGCAAGTGCCTGAGTTTCTGATGTTAAAGAAAAAAAGTACTAAGTCTACAAATACGCACATACAGATGTACATATATGTATGTATATACACAATACATTTATATATATATTGATTTGGGTTTTTTTTGTTTTGCAAGGCTCCCTTCAACACCGTCCCAGCTAATTTCTCAGCCTCTGCATTGCAATTGCTAACAATTTAATCACCTTATAAACTTCTGCAGTGACTAATGCCGCATCTATGCTTTTGGCACACCATGGTCAGAAGTTGTTTTAGCAACAGCGGTATGTAAAGCAGAGGCACTATTTGTGAGGCTCAGAGCCCTTAAAAATCATTCCTTTCTCTCTGGGCTATCAACATTCCTGAGCACTCACGCTGCAGCTGGTGAGCCGCTGGACAGCCCACATATGGCCGTGCGCTGAACAATAGCGACTTGCTGTTGTTCTTGTTATATGCATCACCATATGTGTTTATTAGAAACAGCAATAAAATGATGACGGGCTTCTTCAGCTATCCCAGCTTCTTGGGGAAGAGAAAAGCGAGGGAATAAGCAGGATGAAATCAGAGAGTTCTCCCCACCTTTGGGGGAGCTGGACGGTGGGGGGCACAGTCCCACTCTTAGAGGCTGTTTATTTGTTGGTAATATTGCCAAATTAATACTGCTCCTATAAATGGACACCAAGCCCAAGTCTCCTCTCATTCCTTTTATTACAGAATTGCTGAAAACCTGGAAAAACTGAATCCTGATGATGCTGGCATCCAAAATGGTGTTCCACTAGGGCTCACCTGCATGCAGCCTGTCCTGAGCCATGCGGGAGGAACCTCCCAATATTTCAAGGAGCCTTGGACCAGGGCCACACTTGACGTGTACTTCCATAGTGAGCACAACCAGATAGTGTTGGATTGCCTTCAGCATTGGGCTGCCTTGAAACAACTTCCAAACTGCAGAAATTTAGGCTGGGGACTCAGTGCTTTTTAGATGGAGGGGTTGAGATGGGCATCAGGAGCCCTAAAGAAACAGGAATGGTTTAAGGCTGTTTTGTCACAAGTGTAAAGACAAGGGAGAAACGAGTCCCGAGGAACGGGTTTTCAAATTCAAAAGAGGAGACAGTCGAACTGAACTTCTGAATCTAGATGTGCTCCAAATTCTCTATCATTTCACTCCACTTCCAGTATTTGCTATATATTAAAGCAAAAAGAGGGAAAAGTGAACTTTGGGAGCAAAACCAGCAGAGTTAGAAATACAATGTATCTGAATATGTAACATAACGTAATTTTGGCATCCTTGATATCAGACATGTGGAAATCAATGGGAATGAGTACTTATATCCAAAGGCAGAAACAAGCTTCTACATATATGATCTGCATATTTTTTTCACGTTCAAATGAATCATGTTGATTTTTCTTGACAATAAACAGAGTTGCATGTTGCTGTCTTTTTGTGGCCAAAGTAACAAACCTTAGCCACCACGAAAAAAAACCAAACAACAAAATCAATTTTAAAAATCAGTTTGTAGTGCTGAGTTGTATTGGTTTTACCATGACCTCCCAACTGTGGTAAGAATGCCATTTCCACTCTTAGTTCACTTCTTTTTTACTTCCTACTCATAAAAGTAAACAAGTCAAGACGATGTTTTACAACCTTGAAAAGTTCCCAAAACAGGATTTTCCACTGAGGCTGCAACTGCCTTGGATTCCTTTTTCTTTTCTTTTGTTTTTTCTTTTTTTTTAGTAGCACAAATAAATTTTGTGACTATACTGAAACTGTGATGCTAAATTCTGTTATCTTAAATTATGTTGTTAACAGAATAAACTGTGCAGTTACTTAACTTCAGTAAAGTCCCTGCCTTATTCCCCCATCTGCATGTAAGCTATTGTTTTCTTCCCACAAAAATCCAAACTTTTTTATTTTTTGAATGAATCCATCCACTACTTCATCACTTATCAGCTTGGAAATGTTGCTGTTTTATTTTCACACAATTTGAAAACTTTGTCTTGAATGGATCTTTGTCTTGGCTTATTTTGTCAGAAGAAGTTGTTTTTCAGCAAGCACCTTTAATTCTATTTCCTTTCAGTTATTGACTCCTGAAATACCAACATGTGGGTTAAAAATAATGTGCTCACATATTTTGAGGGGCAACAGTGGATCAGGCAAGTTATTGTACTACCTATTTATTACCAGTAATCCCCATCCCACACCCTCAAAAGACAGTCAGGGCTTTGCCATTGAGTGAAATAAAAGCAGGATGAGACCATATGGTTCTTGTTAAACAAACCTCATCTTCCTATTGTTAATGCTTATCTCCAAAACAAAGTATTTTTGCAGAAAGCGTATTCCCATAGCATGTTCTCTTTCCAATGACCAGCTGGTTGCCAGTTTGTTATTTGCACTGCAGTAGACCACTTTCATCTATTTCTATTCCAGTCCAAGAACACCATTTGTACATCGTCCAACTTGGAAATGATAATCTGACACCATTGGTCACGGGCCTTTTAACTTCAAGTGGCAAACTTCCAGCTAGCTGCCAGTTGAGTATTTACACTGGAATCTTTCTTAGCCCAGAAATAAACTATTTGTTCACCATAAACATCAGCAACATGCCAATAATTTCTGCAGCACACATGTAGGAAGGTACAGCACACCGCACTTTGTTTTTGGTTTCTCAATAACCTCCTAAGCAGCTCCTTGGGGAGATGCTGCTTGTCTTGAGCCAAGACAAATGCATCTACTTCTCCCTCCACGCATGCACATAACTTTTATTTACATTCATGGGAGTTACACACGCATATTGAAAGGCAAGAAGAGGGACCAAAATTAGGATGGTTCGGCAGGAGTCTGACAGCTTTTCCCGAGACCCAGGACTGCCCATAAGGACCAAAACACCAGGAAAACCCTAATGCAAAAAGATCCAGTTGCTTTGGCATCCTCCACAGCTCCCCATGTATGACCACAAGCACAGCGCTCAGGACGCTCACTGAGAAAGAGGCAATACTGGATGTACTTGAATGCAGCTTTTCAGAAGGCAGAGTGGCATGAGTCCTACGGGATTTTGCTTAGGAGATTGCTATTACTTCCAGCAATACAATTTATGCTTCCTGAAAGAATATTACACTTTGGGCTCTTTTCAATGAAATAAAAGACTGAGGGGGAAAAGAAAAAAAAAAGTTGTGCTGGGTTCTTGGATTTAGCTTAAGGAATGTTATGCAGTGGCAAGGGTGTGTTGCATGTACTTTGTTTGACTCTGTTAAAATAAAACATTTCCTTTTTACATATTCCTGCGGTGACCGGCGGATGGGAGAGGCCAAAGAAAGACTTTAGTGAGTTCAAAATGTAAACTTCAGGAATGGAAACCCCCTCTTTTAAAGAGAAAAGAATAATAACAATGATGCCCCGTTCTCCCCTTTGCTTTTCCTATTCAGTCAGATAATGTACCTGTCGCCTTTTGTTTGCTCCAATTAAAAAAAAAATTAGGTTTGAGGAGAACTGAATCCACAGAAGTACCTTAGCAAAATCTCAGAGGACCATGTGGGATGTACAGCTGGTCTTACTGTGCATTTAGCTCAACATCACCATCCACCTGAACCTCACAACAACCAGGAAAATGCTGGTCAAAGTGCAAATACTGGCCAGCATGAAAAGCAGGATCCTGAAAATGCACATTATATGTGCTAAGAGGAGGTGCGCATCCCATGCCAGGCTGGACACTGGGGCTCGATGAATGCCCCAACCAAACCAGAATGCTGTCCAGGAACAAACTGTGGGGAATGGCAGCTTGTAGCCCCCTGCTCTTCTATGGACAGCAATTCTTGAGCAAAGCCCAGCAACCTAGTTTGCGTGTTTAAACTCTTGACTCTGGCTTTGCAGTGGAAGAAAGCAGCGCTTCAGTGTTAGGTACATGACTTACAATGTGATTTGGGATCTTAAAAGGCTCAGAAGCTTAAAAAAATTCCCCTTTGCTTGTAGAAGTCATGTAAAAAAAGTGCATTTCCCATCTCCTTACAGTGACTGACAGCAGGATGGTAAGAGAGACTCACTGTGCTAGATGGACGGTTGAGGCACCATCCCTGGAAGTATTTAAAAGATGTATAGATGCAGAGCTTATGGACATGGTTTAGTGGCAGAAATGACAGTGTTAGGTTCATGGTTGGGCTCAATGATCTTCAAGGTCTCCTCCAACCTAAACAGTTCTATGATTCAATACTCCAGTACCTTGGGCAAAAAGCAGCTTATGTGTGACACCAAGGACTTCTCTTTTCGTGCTGCATCTCACTTGCTTCTGCAGCCAATGAGATTTCTATAGGAGACGTATGAATTTTAATTCTGACCTTTGCTAACTTCCCACTGCGTGATTTTTTTCACCCTCAGCATTCTTTCAATTTGGGAGCATGAAATATATACAAACAAGTAACCATCTACCACGCACCAAAATTTTGATAAACATGCATTTTTCTTTACTCACCTAAGGCTCCTCTTGCAATCGAATGAAGGCGAACAAAATATTTTGACGTCTTGAAATACATTCTCTCTTCCAGCAGGGCAAATAAATAGACCTGACATAAAATAATGTCATAACAATCAGCAATTACAACCCAATTCTTGCTGCTGTAACTTGAAACTCATAAGAGAAGGTTAAAGTAACCAAAGTCTGAATTCTTGGCCACTAAATAAGCATCCACACCTTTTGTGTTAGGTTTTTCGCTATGGCTCATCCTATTTGGGGCAAACTCTGAGCTAGGCAAAATAGCAAAGTATTTCCCCAAAATGCTTAAGGAAATTTGAAAATTGGCTTTGTTGACTACAGCCAAGCAATAAGAAACTGGAGCAGACAGAATTGCAGACAGAGGAAGGGTGCTTGGATTTGTAGTGATAGGACAAGGGGTAATGGCTTTAAACTAATAGGGTTAATTTTAGATTAGATATAAGAAAGAAATTATTTACTCTGAGGGTGGTGAGGCACTGGCACAGGTTGCCCAGAGAAGCTGTGGCTGCCCCCTCCCTGGAAGAGTTCAAGGCCAGGCTGGATGGGGCTTTGAGCAACCTGGTCTAGTGGAAAGTGTCCCTGTGTATGGCAGGGGGGTTGGAACGAGGTGATCTATAAGGTCTCTTCCAATACAAACCACTCTAGGATTCCAAGGAAAGAAGAAAATCAAGCCCTTTTTGGAGGAAATCCAGTTACCAGGGTAAAACTAGGAGTCTGCAAAAGGACAACAGGCCTGAGAAGACTGATGGGGAGACTGGGGAGGAACCCCAGGCTGCCAGAGAAAAAAGTTGAGCAGCTGAAGAAAGACTTGGAGAACTTAAAAAGAGAGGCCTGGGGCTAATATTTCTGCTGGTTTATCCTCCCCCCCCCTTGTTTATTTGCTACAAGTCAGATTTTGGAGCAATTAGTAAAATATCATGCAAATATTCCCTGTGTGACTACACATGAATAACTTTAATTTCACTAAACATTTGTCTCATCATTCCGAAATACATCTGCTGTTTGCACTAAGATAATCTGCTAAAATATTGGGAAGTAAATTACAGTTTTTATAAGATATTTATGAAACAGCTTCTTATTTGTATATTAAATATCTCTGACTATCACGGCCTGGTTTTTTGGCTGATGCCTGCTTTCCCCACGAGCATCCATGCCCTGTTTCAATTACAGACTGGGGTGAGTACCATCTTGTGGAAAAGCTCCAACTGGCTGGGAATGGCTGAGCGTACACTCATAACAGGCTGAGGGAATAGTACCAGATCTGCCAGCAGCCTATGACAGGAAAAAAAACAAAAACCCCAAACAAAATACAAGGTTGCACATGTGCATAAATCGTGTGGCATTTGAAGAAATCATGGCATGACACTGCAGCAGTGCGTCACTCTGCTCGGATGGGATGCTGCAATAAATGCCCATATGGAAAGACAACGATAAGGCTTGGAGTCTGCTCCCAGACTCTGCTTGGTGACCACACACCATACTGGGAAGTAAATTAAAAGCATTTTTGACTGTTTAGTCCTCTCAGGGTTGGCCCATTTTGCATGCAGAGAAGTCCTAAGTGGTTGGGGAAAGATGCATTGGTTAGTAATGCTGCAGACCAGATGAGCTTGTGTGTAGCCCTGTTTTCATATTTTCAAAGAAGACGTGGAAAATCAGGTCATTTGTCATCTTCCAGCACTGATGTTTGAGGCAGGACTGGTAATGATAACCCTAAGGGCTGTACCCCATCAGAGGGAGGTGGGGTGCATCAGCAAGGTGGAGGATAGAAAGCAAACGGACCTATGTACTGGAGGAGCTGGAGAATGTTGCTGATATACAGTCAGGGACATATCTCTACTAGCTTCAGGCATGGGTAGATAGAGCTGTGGAAGCTCAGGAAAGGCAATGAAACCCTTCTGAGATGCAGAAGGGTAAATCCTAGGTCACTGACTTAGCTTCTTCTAGACAGGATCTGCATTGCTGGCAGCACCCAAACGACTTCCATTAGCTTGTGAGTAGCTGCATGAGTTCTAGCCGTGTGAGCATAGACACATCTGTAATATTAAAAAGTTATGCCTATTTCACTCTGAAACTCCAGCCTAGAGTGCTCAGGAGCTGCCATAGCCCCACAGAAGAGATGTAGCTGGGCTGTGCGGGGTCTGTGAAGCCTCCAGCCTGCTCTGACTATCTGGGCCCCTGTGTCCTCTTGGGAACAGGAATCGTCTGCAGATCACTTGTCCAGACACACAGCGTATCTGGCTTGGAGGATTTTGAGGGTTCAGTTCAGAGATGCTGGCAGTGGAGTATGGGTGTGCAAATGGCTGATTAGGTATGTCCGAACTACCTCTCTCAGAGTGCCACCATCATGATTAGCATCATCTTGCTTTACAGTCCCTGCAAAGCTGCTCCGTCCCTAGCCCACAGGTTAAAAATGAATGCCAATTGTAAAAGTGAATGGGGTGAAAAGAGAAGAAGAGGGAAGAAGAGGAAGCCTGAGGCTCTGGGGTTTGTACTGAGATGATCTAAATTCTGGATGAAGAGGTCTGGGAAAAAGACGAGGAGACTGAAACACTTTAGCACCACGTAACATGTTAACCCACAAATCCCTCTCTGGTTTGGTATTAACACTACCTACATGGAGTCCAGCTTAAAAAAATAATAAAAAGGTGGTAGAAACCAGCTCGCCCTCCTCTTGTTTGTGCCTCATGCAGTGCCCGTATCACTGTTTGTACGGCCACACGCTGCACTGGCCCAGAGTCCCTCGAATTGAGGCAACAGGGTGGGGAAGCAAGTAGGGGAGGGTGTATTTTTGCATGGATCAGTCCTCCAGTGCTCACAGCAAAATAATAAAAGCGTGGGACTGAGCGGCTAGGTTCAGGCTGCCTCACCGACGTATATCAGTACCCATGTGCAACGCCAAACTGTGCTCGCTGTCCCAGCTTCACAGAGCCAAGGGCTCTGGCAGGGACCACACCAGCAATTGTGCAACCCCACTCAGCCACAGATTTCCTCTGGCAGTGGCAGCACAATAGCGAGCCTGTTGGTAAACAGGAATTGTTTCCCCACCACAACGGGGCTCGGGATGAAATCATTCCCCGATACCAGGCAGCCTTGACGTGCCTCCTCCGCTCCCCACCCCAGTTTAGATGGTAGCGCCTTCCTGCTCTCCGCGGGCCTCCAGTCCCTCATAAAACAACAACACAATAAAACAAAATAATAATGGAATCCATATAAGGCTTGATGTCTTCATCATTCCTTAAAAAAAGTGCCAAGGGAGCTTCGCCTGAATACGGGCAGCAGGTTCCCAGCATCGGCAAGGATTTTTTAAGAGGAGGAAAGGACATTTTTCAAGCTTGGAATGCCAGTATCCATCTTGCCCATCCTCAGCCATACACCTCCAGCAGACAGAAACAGGTAGTTACGGGAGATGAATTCCCGTGTCTGACAGATACATATGGAGTTAAGCCCACCTCAACATCTGGGGGCAGCGAGGGAAGGGAGTTGACTGCTGACAGCCCCACTGGGGAGCCTTCAGCCAGGGCTGGCCCACTCCCAGCATCCCCCTTCCCGGCGGCATCAGGGACCGTCGGGCTCTCGCAGAACATTTTGTGGTGAGGGTAATTGCATTGTGTTGGCCTAAAACTGCCAAGGCGTGGCCCTAAATAAAACCAGACCCCCGGCCTTGCTCCAAGCACAGCAGCCCCCAGCTCCCTGTGCGTGCGGCCTGACACACGGCCCTGTCCAGCCTCCCTGCCCCACTTTCAGTTCAGGCGTGTGGTTATTAATGAATTTGTAATTGCACAGAGGGAAAAAAGATAAACGTATGGTTCGGGACAAATATATACATGTCATGAATATATATACACACACACATACACACTCTCTCTCTCTCTCACAGCTATATATATTTTTTTGGTCAATGGTGTCCTAGGACCCAAATGCACCATCTAATTATTTGTGCTGGGAGTGCCAAAGGAACCTACCATTTATTTGTACAGTTAAATCAGCTTCAGATGTGTGTGTGCTTTTTCCTTCATTCTTTCTTTCCTTCAGTGTTGGCATTTCTGACATCTTTTTTTTTTTTCCCTCTCTCATTCAATGAGGACATTTGAAAAGCATTGGGAAACGGCTCGCTGCTCCCTCCCTGGTCCTGTCCGCAGGGGTGGCATCCCACATTGCTCTCACAGGGCTGTGCTTTCCTCCTCTCCCAAAGCAAGGGCTTGACAAATTAGGACCTTAAACACCAGGAGCTAAGGGGAAAAGGAAAGTCTCCTGCACCACACTGGCCCAGGAGAGCTCCTCTGGTGAAGGAAGCATTGCAGCTGAGACCCCACAGCTCACTGCACCTGTGGGCACGTGCCAGAGGAGCTGAGGACCACGGTCGAAGGAGCATCACACTGTTTCCTGAGAAGCCCAGCATAATTTTGGTCCCTGTTAACAAGCTTCCCCACTCAATTTTTTTTTGAGCTTGTAAGAGATTATGAGACCTCTGCTTTTCTTTTTTTTTGGGGCAGGGAGAGGATGGAGCATCTGTCTGAGCTGGGCTTTGGCAAAACCTGCTGCCTTGGAGGGCCTGTGCCTGGGCTGTCGCTGCGACTTGCTTGCATCAGCCTTGTTTGGTGCTTTGGGTTTGTCCCCATGAAAACCAGGCTCAGTATTAGCCTTCAGCATTAGGCAGGTGACAGCTGAATTCAGAGATGTCCATTTGATTTTCAGAAGCACTATGAATTTTCTCATTATATTTTTCCTCCCATTCTCACATTTCTTTTTCTGAGTGAAATTTATAGGAGTGGGGCACCAGCCGCTCCAAGCAGCATGCCAATGATTGCCAGCACAAATCAGGACAAACATTGCTCTACCTCTTTTGGCAGGGGAAGGCAATCTTTTTCTGCTTTACCTGGAAGACAGTCACCAAGGCTTAATAGCCCTGGGAAGAAACTTAACGCTGCAGCCAGAAAATGCACTTCAGATTCTGTTGGCAGGAGACTGATTTTTCCTAGTATCACTCTGGATGCTTAAATGATGTAATAATAAGCGTATTAGAATGGGACTATTAGCAAATGATGCTTCATTTTTAAACCTTCAAACCTAACTAAAGCTGATGTTCACATGTGGAAACCTCTCTTGCTGTGAGAGAACAGGAGGGTAAGTGATGCTGTGGATGTTGGGTGCTGGCTGCATCCCTGGGCCTGCTCACCACAGCCTCTTCCACCCCACCAAGGCAGCCTGACCGCTTTTTAAAGCCTGAGACCATCAGTCCAAGGACATTTCCAAGCACCACTTGCAGAAGTCATCTTGGGGAAGTCAGTCATGCTGCAACTGAGGCAGTTTCTTTAAATTCACCCATACAGGAGGAGGAGAAATTGGTTGCTCTGATTTGCTTTGTAGCAATTATCCACTATGAACACTATATAATCTGGCTCATTCTACATTATCTGAAAAGGTACAATGCCTATAAAACTGTTTCATATATACGTTTGTATATATGCAAAACCTCAAGATGTACATAAATATGTGTATTTATTACATTTTGTTAAGCCTCTACATTATATAGATTTTTCTTTATGTTTATCTCATAAAAATGCGTAGAAGCCTAAGCACATATGCATATATATGCATACACAGGTATAGTATGTATATTCAATAACATGCAGTGTCTATAAATATGTATGTACACATATATGCATGTATGTATATGCAGATTTATACACCCACACCCACACACATGTATGTATTTATGTGTATCTATCTATCTACCTATCTATATGTATGGGCACATGCTGGGTGTATAAAGATGGCTGACTACCAGAACACTGTTCCAAGGCATGCTGAGTCCCATGATACAGACTACAAGGCTTCACAACAGCTCCCAGGCTAGACATGTAAGCAAGTCCACTTAGGCATAACAGCTTTCTCCCTCTTACACATTATGAGCTGCTTTCATTAAAATTCAACACTTCTTTTAGGAGACTTTTCTTGTAGCCACTACTCACCAGCCCGGTTTCTCTCCTGCAGTAAAGTGATCCTCCTCTGTACCTGGCCACCAAATCCTCCTGGAGCAAGGGCTGCATAACCAAACCAGATTTGGTTAGCTGGTATAAAGCACTGACTGCTGGCTTTATTGCCATTGAGCTGGCACACGCAGAAGACCCAAAATATCTTAAAATTATCTCTAAAACGACTTTTGATGTCTTACTCTCTAGCAGGCACACTGCAAACAGCACGCAGGTTTCCCAGCAGTTCACCGAGCCCACTAAACTATGTCTTTTTTGTGAGTTTTGAATGTATAAACCAGCTCTAAGATAGCTGATGATGGTCTTGTGCTGCAGTGCTTTGGCACCTTCCCGGTGTGGCTGCGCTCACCGAAGGGCTGTGCTCCGGCTGCACACCTCGCCGCTGGGCAAAGCACCAGAGGCTGCCGGGGAAAGGGGCCCGGACTGCAGCGCTGCAAGGCATCGCAGTGCCATTTTGAATTAAAATGTTTATTCCTGACATTTTGCGAGAGGGAAGGGAAAAAAAAAAAAAAAAGTAAAAGCTGGCCATAATTCAGACTCTGCAAAGTCACTGGGAATCTTCCAAAAGGCTTCAGTGAGAGCAGGATTAGCTCCCCCCATATATACATAAAATTTGTTGTCTTATGCATATCAAAGTGGTGAAGCTTCTGTTCTCTTCAGCTATTGCTTTTAAGTGTGCTATAAACAGAACCTTATCTGTCCAGAAAAAAAAGGCTTTGACAAGGAAGACTAGCTCAGATGCTGAGACAAACTTGGCCACGTTCCTGCAGCGAAAGCAACGCCAATAAAGATGTGGGCTGGTCTCTAGATGCTGTCGATAACATGATTTGGACGGTTGTTCGAAAACTCTCTCTACATCCCTGTTGTTGTTTACACTAATAAACCCTTCATCATCCCCTCCTCTCTGCCCTCACCCTCCCTCCCACACTTGCAAGGATGCCACATCGCAGCCAGGGTGTGATGGGCTGAGATGGCTCCGTATTTCTCCCAGCCACAGCAGCAGACACAAAAGAATCTACAAACGCAAGAGAAATTAAGTTGGTGAAAGGAAAACCTGTCAAGCTGTGGTGCTTGTTGAACTGTGCAGCTTCCCTCATCTCCACTTCTTCAAACTCCATGTTCATCTCTTGTATTCTCCTTAAACTCAGACAAGTGTCTGTAGACCAGATATGACTTTGCCTGCTACGTAATTTCTGTGGATTTTTCTGAAGCCCTCCTCTCTACTGGGGAGTGGCTCACTAATGCCTGTGTACCTGATTAATACATTAACCCTGCTGGAAATTTGGTCAATAACTAGGCTGATGAGACAATCTGTTAAAAGGATCTGAGTGCAGCCAGGTCACCCACTGCACCATGAGCTTCTCATGACCAGCAGGAGCAGAAGTGATAAAAGTCAATGAACCCTATCCCCGAAATTCTCTTTTCTTGGCAATTTGAGCACATGTTGCTCCAAATATGTGCTAGGAACATGTACGCTGTGTCAGAAAAAGGCACATTTATGAAGTAGGGGTTTAGGATAGGACTGAACCAAAAAGTCTGTGTGTGAGGGGGGTGAGGCTGCAGAGGTCTTGCTGGTCTGGCCACGTCCAGATGCTGCGTGGTGGATATCAACAGAGTAGTGAAATCAGAGCAGAAGATGCTTCCCAAAAAATGGCACTCATATTCATATATACATGAACACACACACGTATAAAACCCCACTGTGAATCTAAGAAAACCCTAATGATGTGCACTGGCTGGTCTTCTTTAGCATTTGGACAGAAAAAAAAATGCTTCCTCATCTTGTTTCTGGACACTGAAAAACATAAGCGCTTTTTTGCAACTTCTTGAAATATTTTTAGTGTGTGCTGGACCAGCTTTCCTATGTGCTCAGAAAACTATGGAAATACCAAAGACTGATGGAGCTGCTGGGGAGAGCAATGGCACAGTTATGCCCAGGCCAACAAACAGAAGAGCGTTTCCAGCATACACTGAAAATTCAGATTCTGTCCAAGTCTGTGGAGAGCAGATGTCAATTATGAATCACATGATTACTCTGCCATATTTTTCGTGGTTATGCTCATTGACTTAGATAAGGTATCATTTTTCACCTACAAAATATGTTGCATATACAATAAATAATATGCACAGTACCATAATAAATATTCAGTATATATGGTGTGTGCATTATAGTGGTCCTGGTAGAGTTATAGCAGAGCAGTCAAGGCTGAATTGGCATTTTCATTATAAAGGCTGATAATTCAAGATCACTAGCAAAAGACAATGAAATACCATCTGCTCGCATGCAAACAGATTTTACAGAGGGGGTTTAAGGTCTTGATGCGAGCAGTTCCGCATAGAGGGCAAAAACAAGAGAGCTCCTGAGACACTGTCTCTCACTGTCAAAACTCTTCACCTGATTTTGTTCCTACTCAGATGGCAGTTGATGCTTTTCCTAAATCTCCAGCTTCTGGAGCCAGAAGATGGTGTGAGCATCAGTGTTCTCATAGCAGATATAAAGGAGTATTTTCTGGACTATCTGCCACAACAGAAAAGCTTGCAAATGCAAACTCTGCAGCTCAACAACCAAAATACAGATGGGGTTAAATAGTCTTCTCTGCCACACTTGGACTTCTTGGCACCGAGAATGAGCAACACACACTCAGCACTTGCTGAAGGCCAGGATTGTCTGGTCCGGGGCCGGTGCTGACCGCTCCCAGTGGCACCAAGTTTGGCACCAGGCCTGTTTCTGCTCCCTTACAGTGGTCCCCATGGCTAGTTCAGGTGTGGCATGTTACGTACTTCCAAAGATCTGGCCTCTTCATACTGAAAATAATCGTCTCTGTAACCACTGCAGCCTCCTCTGCCTTCAATGCCATTTCTGCTATAGCTTGTATGTGACAGCTTGACCAGAAATCAGTGAAATACTCCTGACCCAACCATATGACTAGCTTATACAAAGTCTTCACAGCATTTCTGGTAGCCTCAGACCAACCTTCATATCCCTGCTACGCTTCCTTCCGATGGCTGCAGCCCATCAGGTGGAGGTTTGCACAGGAATGGCCTCATCTCAGCAGGAAGTTTTCTGAGCAAGGACGGGAGGTGCTTGAAATGGGGCTGGCTGGACCCAGGCAAAGAGCTTTGCTGGTGGGTAGGAGGAGGCGGTGTTTTCCAGCAGAGGGTGTTAAAGAACAAGCGGGAGGTCTGGTGGTAGGTGGCAACCTCTTCCTTCAGCACAGCTGCTTGCAGAGAGCATGTCTGTTTACACCTTGAACTAATCACAGTGACAACCAGCAGTGAAAACCTGGATGCGGGGAAATCCATGGGAATTTTGCCCAGACTTTTCCCTTGAGCTGTTACACTCATGGTTCAAACGTATTTCTTCCAGTACGTGGTACCTTTCCCTCCAACAACGAAATTCATGCAGATGTTTTAGCTCATACTCATCAGGCATCCAAGTATCCTCACAGTTCTAGTGCAATAAAAGAAGGACAGCGATGCCACAGGGTGTAAATATAGATAAGTGGAAGGACCCACCTCTGACCGTGTAACATCTCGCTCCTGTCCTGTCATGTCTGACAGGTGAGTTCATCCTGGTTTTGTAATTCCCCGCCTTCGCTGGCTGGCTCTGCATTGATGATAAGCATCATTCGCACATCATCGCAGCCTCAGTTTGGCAGCTCTTTGAGCCTGTTTCCAAAAGAGGCTGTCACAGACAATAAACACCAAAGTAACTCCACTTCCAATTTAATTGTTTTCTCAAAATATCACTAGCAATTAGATTATATTAGCAACAGACTGTTTGCAGTAGCTCATTCTCCAAGTCAAAACTGGTTTCTTTCTCTTTTACAATCACACAAAACATCTGAAACTAGAAAGTACCTAGGGTGTTTTTCAGAGTCAGAATCAAGTAAACAACCAAAAGCCAAAGTGTCTGGAAAACGCAGGACAAAAATATGGGATGCCTGGAATTTTTTTTATGTTTACAAATTTATTGTAAAGTTTTAAGAAAATACAGTGACAGCTTTGCCTGAAGTACAGTAGGGAATGACAGTCAATAAATAAAACTAAAGGACTGTGCAATAAATAAATATGAGACTAATATAATATGTTTGTAGCAGGCTGATCAGTTTTAAATCCTCTGCCTAAGGCTGAATTTTACAATAAACAAACCACGCCTGCATGCTTTTCTCCATTGGTGCTTGGTGAGCCCATTTATTTATGGTTGGGCTCACTTTCTTCCCCCCACATGCACTTTTTGCCCATCTCAGTTTTCCTATGTTTTTAAAACAGAAATCAAAATCCAAGCACAATTTAACATTGCCCAGCGATAAGGTACCTACGCTCTTACTGATGTAGCACCTAGGTTCTATCAATGTGTGCTGGATTGGTGGAGCAGTACCACGTGTACACCCACACTGACGGCAGCCAGCCCCTCCCTTCTTTCACACACATGCCCTTTGCTGAAGTAAGCTGTGCTGCGCTTGTCAAAATGTGTCCTGCAGTGTCCCTGGGGATTTCTTTCCAAGCCCAGCTTAGCCAAGTGACTGCACATCTTTTTATTACCTTTGGTGGAAAACATTAGCCCTTTCTTCTAAGTGGCACTGCACGGTCGAGGGGGCTTGGAGGGCTCCAGACAAGCGTCTGCAAAACCATCTCTGGCTCAGTGGCTGTGATCACGGGCTAGGTAATTTGTTCGATTAGAGCATCCGTCTAAGACAAAGAAAGTGTAGTGGAGTGAGTCGGGCTCTGGTCTCATTTACAGGTCTGGAGATGCATGGAGAAGCTATTACAAGTGACCTGTGACCTGGCCCACCCTCAGGTGAAACGGCTTTGCCCAGTCACCTCCTGTTAGCCTCAGCCAAATGATAGGCTTCGGGGAGCTCGGGACGCGGCGATGGTTCATCAGACAGACAATATCAGACCCGCAGGCCCTGCCCTGAGCTATGCAGATGCAAAAGCAGATGAATTAAAAAAAAAAAAATAATGGGTTTTCAAACTTATTATGGTGATAGTGTTACTTACAACAAATCTGTCTGCAGTTTTGGGGCTGCAGAGATAAAAGCCCTCAGGAAAAATGTCAGTGGCTTGAGTTTATTTATATGTAAGGTAACCATGAAAAATGTTGGCGTACCACTAATTGTAGGGCATATTTATTCTGCACAAGTTGTTTTCCACATTAGCACAGTTGTTAAAATGCAGTTTTGCCTCAGGAATATTATAACTTTATCTTCTGTAATTATAAATGTGGATGGTGCTGGGGTACTATACACATTGACGAAGAAATGTAAGAAATGGGCACTACAAGGAGGAAAACAAATATAATTAAAAATGTAATATAGTAATTATATGAAATATACTGGGGAAGTGGAGACCCATGGATAAGCCAGCAAAGCAGCTACAGCGTGCTAGATCCTGGTTTTACCTTTGTACGCCTTCTGACTTCAACTTTCTCCCACGTTTTTTGTTCAAACCAACTAACAAGGACCAGTTGGCAAGGCAAGCATTTACGTGCAGCAGCACATTACTGTGTGCTGTGCAGTCACTATAGTGTAAGAGCACTTTTACTACGGGCAACTAAAACCAGAAACCTGGCATGCAAAAGCACATTGTAGTTATCACACAGCAAATGTTAATGAATGACAGTGTAAGAGCATCTTCTGGTAGGGCAGCGAATATTTTAACCAAATATCCAGTATCATGCAAAATATCTAATGTCATTGATACAATCATAACTCTGTATGTATGAAGCAGAGGACACTAAGGGTCACTGATCTGCCGTGCATTACACGCAACACACAAGGTACACAGACACCTATTTCCTTGAGAAACACCTGACAAATGACACATGAAGTTTTCTTCACGGTGCTAAGAGGTGGAATTCAGACACGATTTGCTCATCTGGAGTAAACAAGGCTAGAACCATGTTCAGGATTGGTATGACCAACCTCAGCCTGGCTTGTCTGGGAGTTAAAGTTTTCAGAAGAAGGGAATCACCACAAGCAGGACTGCAGGGGTGACCACAGTCACAAAAGCAGCGATTGCTTCCACTTTTCCCTTCAGGTTAGGTGCACCCCAGGCACCGTATATGCACAACACATAAACAACAGATGCACACATACACGTATTTATATATTGGGTTCAAGAATCTGTTTCTTTCCCATAGGAGGGAACATTTAATGGCACATGAGAGCACATGGTACTATTTCAAGGTTTTTAGATTTCCTTTGTTTTATTGATTCCTTACTTTTAACCAAACTGTGGACCATTCCATCCTGAGTTTAAAAGACAGATAGCACCAAATTTCCACTAACATCTGGGCAGGGCCCAAGGAGAAACATATTTATTATACCCCTACTAGTCACCTATGCTTATTAGCAAAAGTTCTGTAACACAGGCATTATTAGAAACCAGTCAGGTATAAACAAGCCTGAGAAAAGTTGGTATGGTCTGGAGGTTTGTCAATCAAAATCCTGGAGCATTTTCTTCTGGGTCCCCCTTAACATTCTGTCCCACCTCTCACCTACCACGTTCACTTTTTTTTCTCTTTTTTTTGCCTCCAAGGATACTTACTGCCCTCTAAAGGCTCCTCATACTTCAGTGCCCTTTCTCTCTCCACTGCATTTCCCCCCATGCCCATCCATTTTTACCTCTCCTCCAGGTTTTAGCATTCTCCTGTTCAGCTGAATGGTGCAAATGAAACACTCTAACCTCTCCCACTTTTTAACTCAGGGATATCTGTGGCTAGCCAGAAAGCTGGGCAGTGAGGTACTCTGAGAGTTCGTCAGAAAACCAAGGAGAGGGTCCATTGAAAGACCTGGGTCTCTTTCTGCCCAATTTGCCTAAATTATTTTTTTCTGAAATGTGGATGCTAGTTCTTACTATTTCCTCCAAACTCATTTATCCATCTTTAGAGCTCCAGTCCCGCTGTTGTTGCTCCTCAGACCTAACAACAAGGAGCCTCTACTACAGATGACAACCAGCAATAGGCACTACTCTTGAGTTGCTTTCACATTGCAGACCTCCCCAAAGCGCATCCTTCCCCAGAGTCATCACCTCAAAGGGCTGGAGGGGATTTCCAGAGGTCACCAGTCCCTTCCCCAGCCCACCGCACCTGTGTCATTCCTGACAGATGCTTATCTTGGGGTTTTTAGGGCCTTCAGTGCTGGAGACACTGCCACCTCCCCAGGCAGCGAGTGTCTTGCAGTGCATCACTGTCCTTATCACAAGAAGGTTTAAACCTGAATCTTTCTTACTGCAATTTAAGCCCATTACTTCTTGCCCTATCTGCAAGAGGCGTGGAGAACTGCTTATTTCTTTCCTCTTTGCAGCAGTCCTTCACATTTTTGAGGACTGTTTTGTTGACACAGACGCTTCTTTGCACCAAAAGCACAGTCTGAGGAGATGTTTATCTCCCCATCACTGAAACTATCATACTTTTGGCTATAATGTCCACTGGTGGCATTTCTATTGTAAATTGACTTTACAAAATGAACTGAAAACTGAAATGAAACCTCATTGAAAAGCTCACATTATGGGAATTTATATTCCCTTTTTACTGTCCCTTAAAATACAAATAAGACTATTCTTGAGCTATGCATAATTGAAATAAAAATAAGCAGAAACAGCTTTGCCAAGCCCCAGTGCTGAATACTCATCATTTAGGACCTCAGAAATTATCATCTGGGCTTAAAAATAATAACATTTCAGCAATGCATATGAAGCTTTTCATAATTGCCATCTGGGCTAGGTTCTCTGGGAGCTTAAGCTGGGCTTCTACTCACCTCAGTCAACTATTCATGTACCAGAAAATGAGATGTCTTGTCCATCTGCTGTGGGCCAATGGGTACGGAAAAGCTGACACATCAGTTTAGGGTGGCATAAATGAGTCCTTGGAAACATCTTTCTTTCTCCTAAGAGGGTGCCTAGGCATTACAGGCTTTTGGAACAATAAATCATAATGGAGCAGGTTGTATTTTCATAGACTTTCTCCCCAGTGAAGCAGCATCGCCTTGCTGGTACACTTCCGGATTCAGACAAAAGCTGAGATCCTCCCATCATCTCACATCTCCAAGACCTTTAATAAAGAAAACAAATATCAAAATATACATGACAAATTTGCCAGAAGGTTAACAATTTCTACAAGAAGCTGTATTTCTGATTGCTTTTGAGTAATTCAGACTGAAAGAAAGCCATGTTCACTTCAATAGGGCTGTAACCACTTTGCAGATGTCACCGACTCAGGGGTATGTTCCTGTTGAGGAGCAGCCTGACAGGTATTTTTCTGCTTCCACTGGCACCTTCTTCTTGCTGCAGAGTTTTTGGAGCTACATTTCTAACCTGAAGCTACCTACATTTCAGGAGAGAACAGGCTGTACATCTACTTGATTGATGCCCAACCTTTTAGTTGACTTCTGGGAGCAAGCCTTTCTTCATGAAGTACTGAGTTAGCACACGCTGCCTGCTCCCAAGTGTGGTGGGCAAGCTCAGCATACATTTAAAGGTGTCTCTTTCAGAGGGCTTCTGAGCCCAGACAATTTTGAGGCCACAGGTTTGATCCAAGGTCCTTGTCTTGGGACAAAGATAAAAAGCTGCATGCAGAAAAAGGAGATATGGTTCCCACATACCTCCACCGATGGAAGCCAAGGAAATAATGAACTAAGCTCAATGATTATGACTCTGACAATGGTTGAGTACAGGAAAGAAGGCACATCATACAGAAAAATCTATCCCCTGGCATTCTGTTTTGGAAAACAGCAATCTACTGCTTCTGAGGTTATAGTCAGGTGGCCGTATTTACTGATCACCAATGAACATATCTGCATGAACTTGTGCTTTGCTTTTGAACCAATTTATATCGTATTTTCCAATATGTACAATATTGCTCACCCCTTATGGAGCCTCATAAGTCCCATCCTAAGTGCCAAAATGCCCAATTTTGACCAAAATGGCATTCAATGACCTTTAAATCTCTCCTTGCTTTCATTGGCTCAAGTGGTAGGGTGCACTTGTCCTCTTAATGAAGTTAAAATGACAACAGGAGACTCTTACAGTGGAGTGACAGAGCTCTGGCAATTGCTGTTAATGAAAGGCTCTTAAAATATGTCCAGTCGTTCCAAACTAAATCCATGCGTGAGCTTAACAATCTCTTCTTGTGCTTTCCACAATGGTAAAATTAGTCAGATAATTATATTTTTCTTCTCAACAGAACTCCTTGCTCCAAAAACAAGCCGGAAAATCTTCTTGTGCCATTTAAATATATGCTATTTTATGTAAAACTATATTTCTTTTTGGTCATATTTCTTTATACTGTGTTATCAGGATGCATGATGAAAAAGTGAACATTAAATGGTTCAAAAGGTACTGCTCAGATTCAAGACCACCTTGCTTTACCAGGGAAAATCCACTGGGGGAGCTGCTGGAGCAAGAGGATAAGGGGGGGAGCAACAGTTGTGCTAAGCTGTGGGTGTACAAGTGAGGCCAAAATAGCTCCTTGACTATGGGGTTACTGAGGCAGGGCTGCTAGTTTGCTACGTCAAGTAGGAATAAAATAACCAGCTTTGATTTTCTTGCCCAATGCATGCATGACACCCTTTGAAACCCAACCCAAACAAATGAAAAGCTTTGGATATATTGCCATTTAATAATTGCCTCCTGCTCAGTGAGGAACAAAGCTTTTTCTTCCCTTTCTCGCCTCTCCTCCACAACAAATTCTCACTAGGATTTTTTTTTCCACTATAGACAGCAAACATAATTACACAACAGATCAGAACAGCTTACATAATGCCCTTTATAGAAACCTGCCTTACCTCAGAGGCATATTAGCATTTCTTATGGGTTTAAGGGGTGAGGGATTAATTACAGATTTTCAAAATATGCCTAATTACATATTTACTGGTGGAATAAATAATTCACATTTCATAACTCGCCATGAAATGACTAGTTTCTTTTGAAGATTAAAAATTTGAGGCTTGAGGAATGTTAAAGTTCAAACTCTGAATAAAGGCTCCTAATCCTTTACAGATCGGTATTTTACTCACATGAAAAATACAGCAGAAAGTCGCTCCCTCACCTGAGTGACTTGTAGACCCCTTGAAATTTCTCACTTGGCAATCTATCAAACGAAACGAGCAAAACATTAAAAATGTGATTTGTTCATTTACTTTGGCACTTCGGTTGATCATAGGTAGGATTTTGGGAAGCATCTAAACGACTTGAGAGCACTAGTTTCCCTGATCCTTGGCTTTTTCATTAGGCACAGGTGGGACCAGCAGCATCTCTCTGTACAGCACGGTGCGGGCAGTGGCTGGTACCCTCCTCCCGGGACCGGCACGGGGGGCTGCTGCCCTGCCATGTGTGGCAGTGGCAACTGGGGACTCCTCACATGCTTTCAAGCGAGCATGCCTTTAAACGCTTCATGGCATTGGGTCATTTGGAAACATAAATCAACTTGCCCCTTTCCTGACCTGCCCGAACATACAGCCAGTGGTTTCCTCTGTTTTATTTTATTTTATTTTATTTTATTTTATTTTATTTTATTTTATTTTAGCCAGAGTTAGCAAGAAGAATATCCCTTTGGCATTTAGGGAATATACAAATCATTACAGGAGAGTAAATAACTGCCTCCAGAAAGGAAATAACTGCTTCTGAGAGTTTTATAGGAAAAAAAAAAAGCTGCCTGGTATGTTATGGAAAGTGGAGAGGGCAGAAGCGTTGCTTAGATGAAAAAAGCCATAGGACATGGAGACCAAGTAACCTGGCTAAGTCATCCCCTGGTCACTCCACCACAGGGCAGCTACTTAAGGGACATGCAGAAAACACTTCTTCTGGCCAGCTCACATTCCCCTGCTCAGTTCTCCAGCTTTGTGAAGTTCCTTAAAATAAAGCCAATATGCCTTTGAAAAATAAATATATACAGGGAATATTCATAGCATATAGCAATAGAGTCCACTTATACAACTACCAAGATTCCTAGAGAGAAAGGAAATAAACACTGACTTATGGCATAGCCATACTTGTGATTAACTTGTAGGCACAAGTCCATATGTTTTGGACAGATGTATGAAAATAGCAAACTGTTTATCAGCATTCTAGTTCTTCACAAGCAGAGCTAGGTATGCAGAGGGACATAAACCAAAATAACCCGATGCTTGGTGACACTCTGGTCCCAGTTCAGTCTTTTCCTTTTGTGCCACCTTGTGTAAGTGGCTTAATCTTTCCATGTCACACTTTCCTTAAAATGCTTTCCACCTTATAAGCTAAAATGCTTGTGCACAGACTAGTTATTGATTTAATTGAAGCAGGTGGAAATACGGAAACCCACTCTCGTAATCAAACTGGAAACAGAAATGTTATTTTCATTTTGCAGCAAAGGGCCTACTTTTTAATATTCTTTACACATTTTTTTCAGTAGTTTAAAATCTAAATGTTTATAGAAAAAAACTATTTTTTTTTCTTAGAATAATGCTTTACTTTCAGTCTTCTTCCAACAATAACTTCCATAGAAAAGTATACTTTAAAATAGGAGAAAATATTCTGGGGAAAGCGCTCATAAGATTGGTTCAATTTACAGAGATGACTCCACTGTAAAATTTTGTCTATCAAAATGCTCAGCTTTCCCAGACAAAAGCTCACACCTTTGATCAACATGCAGCTGGTTCTTTTATTAATAATTACAAATCAGCAATATTTAAGCATAAATACGTAATTTAAGCTCTAAAATTATTTACAGCAGATAAAATACTCTACAGTGATGACATCACCAAATGGGAGAATGCAGTCAGTGGTATAAGGTGGTAGATGAGGGGCAGCAGAGCATCCTTCGACGTAACTACAAGCAGTGAACACTGTAGGACAGATTTATAAATGCAGTGCAAGCCACTTAAAAAGTCTTCTCCCTCTCTCGCCCACACAATATTAATTACCTGTGCTGGCTTGTGCTAATTCATTTTTCTTACACCTCAGTAAAGGAAGATGGTGTTTGAAATAAGTAGTGTCAAGATACAGCGTAAAGAAGCTATAGATACTCCGCAATTGCATTTTTGGGGCAGGGAGGTGGAGGGGGGAGAGAAAGAATAACACCTGTAAGTTATGCTTCCAACTCAGTTTCATTTATTGAGTCATGTAAATAAATATCCAGCCAGTTTGATCCCCATCCCACAGCCTCGGCACAGCAACTCTAATTACTCATCTATAAACAATGCAGACAAGCCATAGCTCAACGCCGCGCTACGCCTCACGGCCACACGCTTTGCATCCTACCTGGGTAAATATTAAAATGAATATAATCTACTATATTTTAAGGGTAAAGTTATCTGCAAAGCCCAGTGATTCATGAGCTCTGTGAATGTATATAAAGTGCTTTAGTGAAAGCATTTCCTAAGGGCCTGATCCAGTCATGCTTCTCAAACCCTCTGCAGCTGTCTAGACTGGAACAGAAAGGTCATTCAGCCACTGAAGGCCAATCCATCACTCCCATTAAAAAAGAAAATACCTAAACTGCTCCAAAGGTTCAATTTGTGGATGTGATGGGGAGATACTGAAAGAACAGCCAAGATCCCCCTTCCCCAGGGGGCCGAGGGCCAACACAAAACCCGTACCGTTCCCGGGGCTCATTCTGAGGATCTGAGCAGGAAGCCAGAGGATCCCAGGAAAATTCCTGCCTTGAAGCACATCTCTTGTTGTCCTCTTCCTTTTGGCATGCCTGGCCAGTGCTGCAATGCAAGGAGCTGCTGTGCTCCTCCATAATGGGAACTTTTTCCTTTGCCTGCCCCCCCCGACCCCCCACCCCAGCACCGGGGAGCTCGTGTATGCAAAATCCAGAGTTTAGGTATCTCCCTTGATAGGAAAAATCAGTATTCATCCCAAAAGACTCTCCCCCAACCTATAACTTAAGGGTGGAAGATCCCCCCTTCTCCAGGCTCCACGTGACTACTTCACTGCTCAAACCCACTGACACGTCTGCCGCAGGAGAACCCCGTGGTGATATCAGAGATGTTTTCTGCTCTCTCCTCCATTAGTAGATGGAGATATCCAGGTCACTGCTGGGCTGCAGGGAGATGCTCACCCGCCAGGGAAGCATACATCCCCCTATCACCCCTATAGCATTGCTAAAGTACAGCGAGCTGTAAAATAACCCTATACCTGGGGGATACCCTGTGTGCAGCAGACTCAGTGGGTGACTCCAGTGTTATTAAGCTCAGGCAGCCAGGGCCAAAGGAGCCTCCGCAGGGGCCAGCTGGGAAAACCCAACAGAATACGGCATAGCTGATGAGAACGGGGTATTTTTCCACCTCAAGTGCCAGCAGCTTGATGAACTGCTACAGGTCAGCAGTGAAAGGGGCTGGATATCATCGCCCTAGCAAGCTCCCTCCCTCCCCAAAGTAGGTTTGCACACAAAGAAGCTGGTGCGGGGACCGACATTGCTGCTTAGAAGATGTATTTCAGCTGCTCTCCTTAAACTGAAAACTACGGCCCAGTTGTTTGTGATCGCAAACATTGTTAAACAGGGATTTCTGAGGTCTGATAGGACCTGCCTCCTCCAGACATGGACATTTTGGAAAAAAAAAAGGGATGGAAGGAGAAAAGGAAAGGCGACCTCCCCCTGGATGTCATCTTTTCCATTTGGATTTCAACCACCAGAACCATTACCAAATAAAATGTCAACTTTTTTCCCTTGTTCATTAACCTTTGATGCTCATTGTACAGCCAGTTTCAGTGCTCATGGGGGACTCGGGAGGCTCAAATCACAGCATTCATTTTACTCAGAGCTTAGGCACAACTTGAATGGCAGTCCAGAAAGGAGGGAGGGGAAGGGAGGGAAAAGGCTATTAGCCCAATCCTGCCTCTTCAGCGGTTTACATGTTTAATAAAGAAAGATTGAATTTAGAGAGAGGGGGGAACCCCCAACTTAGTAATAATTCCCTTCACAAGTTCTACTATAATTAAAAAATAGAGGCAAGGTCATGACGAGTGCTATTGAAAATAACAGACAGACCTGTAATTATAGCAGGGCCAGCTAAACCAAGGGTTAAAGGTCTCTTAATACTCTGTCAGCATTTCCACTATAACCCCTCAGTTTCAGGGGTTTACAGCTCGCACATAAATATTTGCTGCAGGCCAAAAATGGCCCTTCCAGGGGTCAGCAAAAGGAGGTAAATTTTATTTACATATTTATAAAAAATGATCTGGCTCTTCAGAAGCAGCACGTCCCTCACCAGCACCACCAGTGCAATTCATGGGGACAAGGAAGGAGAGCCGACAGTCCCAACTGTGAGAGCGTATGGGGTGGGTGGAGGAGCTGGAAATACATTTTTATCCAGAGAAAGTGGCTCCAAATTCACAGAAACCCTGTACAGAGGCAACGATCTGCAAATACAGTATATATTATAAAGCTGAATCCTTAAATAATAAGGCCGTATTCCTACCATGAATTATACAGATAATCACTCCCACTGTTCAGCCAAGCATGCACATAAGTCTTTGGAAGATGAAAACCTAAGGCCTTGCAAGCATATTGGTTTAACTTAAATCAGTACTTTAATTGATTTATTTAAGCCAGTGCCAAACCCGGTGTGACTCCCTGATTTCTGCTGAAGAGTAGCGTATTTCAGTTTAGTTTAAGAAAGCGTATCTCAATTTTTTTTTCCAAAGCATTCCTTCCTCCCCTTTTACTATCTCTGCATTTACGTGATCCTGAGCTAACACTAGTTCAGTGCTTAAGGATTAGAAGAGGTAAACCGGTTGTGACCTTTTCCATGGCTTCGTTCCTTGAGGGACTGAGCCGCTGCCAGTGGTCCATGGCTGGAGCAACCACTTGCACCCCCTAAATACAGCTGCTTACAGGCTGGGGAAACTACGCTGCTGCTGCTGCCATTTCTGCAAATCCTATTTTTTTTTTTTTTTATTTAAAAGTCTTCTAAAAAGCTTCTGGTCCTCAGGGACAAAAAAAAAAAAAAAAGAAAAGAAAAGAAGAGCCTTATAAACCCACACTAACATCATCCAGAAAACTTAGAAAACCACACCAGCAAACAAAAAGAGTCCTCAGTTATGACCAAAACCACAATACAAACCCTTCTCTCACACTGGCATGATACATAAGCCAGCTTCTTGACTTTTGGGAGGTTATCTCACCATTTTTCACTGCCTGCCATTAGCAATCAAAATAAAGTCCGTTTGATTTGCAGTGAGAGTTTCTCTGTTGCCGGTTGGTTCAACCGTACTGCCCTTCTCATGTGGCCGCACATCACTGCAGCTCTTCAGTCCTGTCTTCAGGCTCAGTTAAAGGGAATGGTGGCCACTAAATGATCTTGGATCTAGTGAAATTAATTTACTAGAGCTTTTTTGATGGTCCAGAAGTGAAGAGAGGGAAAAACTCAGCTAAAATGATTAACCAGGCAAGGACCTCCAGAAACTATTATTTTCATCTGTACCTAAAAATGTCACGTAATGGCACATTTCTTTTCCTTACTAAAGTCAGCGTATTTTTCAATGTGATCCTAGAGGGGCTTCGGGTCTTTTTTAAGTGAAATTTTATTGAGGATATATAACTTTTTTTTAAAGTTTCTAACAAAATATTTATTGTGCAAGACCCAGAAGATAAAAAAGATGCAACTGTTTTTCTTGGTTTGTTTTGAAGTTATTTACTTAGGACTAAGCACCTCATTTTTCTTGTGTACAAAAAGTAATTATGCAGTCAAAAGAATTATGGCCCACATACTTCAAAACATATGAAAAATGTAAAACTTTATTACATACATTAATTTCTAACAAAGGACATCTCCAGCATCAGTGTAACTAGTATAAGGCAGATAACTGATGTATGGTATATTCGTTGATGTTCCTCCCAAATGGGTTTTATAAAGGCAAACAAACAAATAAACAATTTCTTTCATTATGTCTCTCTCTCTTTTATAAATTTCACCAGCTTCATACAGGGGACTGTAGGCTGGGGTGGGAGAATTGTCCATGGATATCTTTTATTATTTTATTAAGCTAAAATATTCTGCTCAAGCAATCTGTTCACCATGCTTTCCTTTATTATCTTGCCATTCCCTGCATTTCTCAAACCAGGCAACCCCAGCTCCTGCCCATACCACTGCCCGGGCTGAACCCAGCTTCCCTGCCATGGGCAGCTCCCCCGGCCCCTCGCTTTAGGGTAGGCTGCAGAGCCAGAATTGCTCCTGACATCCCAGTCAGGCTGTTTCCTACATGAATTTGGAGTGGAGGGCACAGAATACTGTTATTTTTCTCCCGCCTTTTCCATTTCTGTGAGTGGAGCAAGCTACTACACCAGCTGGACTGGGAGGCCAAGGCAGGAGCTGTAAAACCAAAGTTCACAGCACCCTTATCTTTAGCTGAGCCACTTTAACTTTCTAACTATACATCTGGGTACCATATCCAAGAGGAAAAGGATGGCCATTTAAAATGTCAAGAATAACTGCAATCAGTTCTCCTCAGCGCCCCTCTTGAAGAAACAACACAAGATTGAAGTGTGAAAGACAGATTCAAGTTAGTCTTACCATTTAAAGTGAATAAAAAAAGTGGAATCTGACTTTTTTTTGTATTAAGACAATGAGCTAATCAGAGAGCTAATCTTCTTCCAATACATGTTTATTTGTTCTTGCCTCTTTCAGTGCCATTTTTAGATATAAATATGCACATTTATCATGCTTAGGCAAACCTTCTGCTCCACTGATAGATGTGCCATAGTACTAGAAGTCCAGAGGAGAAGGATTCATGGCATCAACAAATAACACACACAGGTAAATACTGGAAGCTTCTATTTCAGTCTCGCAGACTTACTGCACTAATTCAGCCAAACGCTAACTCTTGCATCCTGATTTAAGCACAGTCCTCCTTCAGCACAGATGATTTCAGTATTTCATAATGCCTTGTCAGGGTTTAAGGACTTTAAGGAGAAGCTTGGCAGCTTCTCTTGGAGAAGAGGGCTCTGCTTATGTCACACATCTGGTCTGCTCTTGGCATGTCTGGGCACCAAATGGGAAAGCTGTTGGGATGGCATTGCTAAGGCTTAAGATGTAACATTAATAATGACAACGCAGTCCATTTGCGTCTCAGTCCTCATTTATAGGGCCTGGGCCCAGCCAGGTGTATGGAAGTCTTCAAAAAGCAGAGAAATCTCCAAATAAAGTTCTGGGTTTGACCTCCCTAAATTTGGCAGAAGTTTGAACTTGGAGTAACCTTGAGGCCCATCTTTAATTAAAGTATTCTGGGAACTCGGGACAAAGGGGAGGGAAAGACCTATTTCAACTTATACCTAAGCTATGAGAATCAAAGCAACCCTGCAGCTGACAGCTTTAGAGCCAGTGAGCTTCCTTGCCTCCCCCAGGCCCTGAGCTTCCTACATTTAAAATCTGAAGCCACAAGCCTCTCTATTCTTTTGCACTTTCTTCAGTCCTCTCTCCCTCCACTCACTACCCATGAAAAAAGCTTTCAGTATTTCAGATGTACTTATCACAGGTACCACGAGAAAAGTGGACCAGTGCTAGCTCTCAACGGCTTGTTTGTTCTGGGGCTGAAATCTATCCACTTCCATTTCAGGCGTCCATCAGCTGAGCTGCCATTTGACATGCCTGGCCCCAAGAATCACAGGGGCTTGGCGGGTTAAAAATGCTAGGATTTCATTTTATTGCAGGGATATTATTCATTCTTGGGAAGGTTCAAAAGTACATGCATCAACTTATGTCATCAGGGTCAAACAAAGTGGCATGCAGAATCATAGCCAGATTGCATCGGTGGAGGGGTCTGGAGGCAGAGCCGAACAGTAAAGAGAAAGAAAAGTGTTTCTTAGGATGTACTCTGGATCACTTCATCCTTCAGCAAAGGGAGAAGGGCAGAAGGCAAAGGAACCCCTCTGAGCACGTTGCCCTGAACAGTGTGAACTGAAATCGAGTTGTGCAGATTTCGCTAAGATTTCCACTGCTTCTTGCCCAGCGACATGCCTATGGGTAAGACCATCAAACAACAATGCCTCCTCAATTGCCAAAACATGCCTCCAACATATACCAGCAAGCCCACAAGTACACACAGACTCACACAATAATAGCATTAGATGCCATTAACAGGCTTTAGCCTTGTTTCTTTTCAGTGGAAAAACTATTTGACATCCCTCAAGCCTAGGCTCAGCGCTGCTTGACCCTTTCCCTTCCCTGCCTACATTAAAAGAACAACTAAATAGCTGCACACAGAGCGAGCCAGCCCCTCCTCGCTCCAGGTGTCTGTATTTTACTTAGGGCCCCAAGCTTGATTCAGCTCATACAGTTTCTGACAAGCTTCAGCTGGCCCTCGTCACCAGACAGGCAGATCAATTAACAGAGGGATTTTTCTTCCCTAGCTCTCTTCCTGGACCTTTAACCCCTTGTGTGTCCTAATGCTCTATGAAAGACGGACAGAAAGCAAGCGCAGAAAAACAGAATTGTCATTTAAAGCTTTTCTTTTTCCTCGAAAAACCTCCATGTTTGGGCTTTTTCTAACCATCTCAGAACCCCACTTTTCTGTAAAGATGCTTCTGGTTATTCGAAACTTCTAATTTCTTTCCATCAGAGGTGAAAATTTTGAAATTCCCTTTCCCTCTCTTCTTTTTAAAAAATCTCTTTATACTTTGCTACCGAAAGGGATGAATTTTAATCTTTTCTTTGGGGTGGATAATTCTTTTCCACTTGTTCATTTCTCTTTCTCTTTTTCCACTGCACCAATTTTTCCAAATTGCCATATGGAAAGGACAAATTCTATCTAAAGAGGCTAAGACAAAGTCTGCAGCTGATGCTCTGCAGGCTTTCTTGAAAAGTTATCAGAATACAAATGACATTTCATGGATGGGAAGGAATGAAAAAAAAGGGGGGAGAAGAGACCAAGGCAAAGAAGTGTATGCTCAAAAAGTACAAAACGGAAAACAAACACAATCATTTCAAACTGGAATAAAGTGTAGATGGTTACAAATTGCCCTATGAAAGAGAAACAATGTCAACATTGACAATTTTATTTTGCAATTTAATTATACCTCCATTTGTCTTTGGTGAGAGTGTACAAGAGAGCACGTCAATGGCATGAGAAGCTCCTTCAGCAACAGCAAAACATAATAAATAAATTTAATTGCTAGTGATAATAATTAGACATTTCTGTGAAAAACAGTTCCCAGAACTACTGAAAACTATTGAGACAAATAAATGTTATGGCTACTACAGGGAAATCCATTTAAATGCATTCATAGCGATAAATAATTTAAAACTGGTGAGAGTTTTTTATTATTTTTACTTTTTTAAAAAAACCCTCCCACGATTCCTTAGGACAAGCCTACACTGTTACTCATACAAATGGGTTCTGCCCATCACTTCAGTAGCAAAGCAGTACCACAGCAATAAAGATAATAATAATTAATGATAAATAATAAATGCCATGCAATCTGTCAATCTCAGAATGCTGCCACAACGCTATACAAAACAACAAATCTAAATGTGAAGAAACAAATGTTGCTCTTCCTATAAATAGCCTTCACCTGGTGAAATACATCTCAGCATCAGCACACATCATTTTATCAGGCAGACAAGAGTTTTAACTCTTCCTTGGTAGAGGTGATACTTTCCCAGTATCTCCTCTCTGAACCCAAGTAGATGTACTTTCTCAGGACAGTGTAGAAAGAAAAACCAGGATGAAAAATCCCCCACTGAAGTGGGCATGACAGATGTGAAGTGTCAGGCAGAGTTAAGGGTATCGCGTCTTCTCTGTGGTTTATAGCGCACGATTTTCTTATAAAGGAAGTAGGGGGAGGGAAGTTGGTAATCTTTCACTCTATACGCAGAATCCTTATCGAGGATTTGGGAACAGAGCATTATTTCTTGGATGGATGGGTGCCGTTTAATGTTTTCAACATTTGTTAGAAAACATGAAATTGCTGCTGACCCAGACTGGGAAGGCGGTAAATAGCGACGGCAGGTCACTGATTCACAAAACAAACAATAAGCCAGGAGAAGCGTAAAAAGATATCTTTGGGTAAACAGATAGTAGGAAATACCTGCAGAAGGGAAGGACTCTCTCCTGGAAAGAAATGGCTCCAGAAAGAACGTGGCAGGGTGGTGGACGCTCAGCTACACATTAGCTCTGTAGCTGGAAGGGTAACTTCAGTCCTTAGGACATGTAAACAGGGGGATATAGCCTAGAAGCCCGAGGTAATATTATCTTTGTCTGTGGCACTGGTGTAACCACTAATGGAATAGTGAATCTGGTTCTGGTGCCTATGTTTCAAGAGGTTGTTGATAAATTAGAGAGAAGAGTCAAGAGAATCGCTAAAGGACTAGAAAACACTGGGAGGATTAGAAAACAATTATGAGAGGCTCAAGAAGCTCAGACTGTTTAGCTTAATAGAGAAAAGGTTAAGGAGTGACTTGCCCACAAGAAACTTCACAGGAAACAGAAATTTGATGGAGAGCTCTTCAGTTTAACAAAGACGTACGTAAAACAAGATCTAATGTCTGGAGGTCAAAGCTAGATGAATTCACGCCAGAAATTAAGGGGATTTTTTTAACCATGAGAGCACTCAGCAATAGGAGCAGTCTACTGAATATTGTGGTGGCTTTGCCGTCATGATATTTTAGCGTCTGCTTTGGAAGGTCTGCTGAAAGACATAGCAACATATAAAACCTTCAAGGAATCCTGTGGTCTTTACTAGGCAGAACGGCAAACTGGATAATGGCATTGCTTCTTTCTGCCTTTAGTATCCAACAATTTATAATCTATGCAATATGTCTAAACATTCATAGCTATCTTCACTGATATGTAACAGTGTGCCTGTTACTAAAAAAACCACTTTAGGTCTGTTCATGCTCTCAAACTGTTACCAGGGAATACAAAGCATGACTCTCACATGACACAAGTAGCACTGAAAACTTTCTAATATACTTGTTGCTTCTTTCAGGTCAAGCCTGGTTTGACGATGCTAAAAACAATTACCTTAATTTTTCAGTACTTTACAGTGTAAGCCCAGAAGGACAGTGACTTGTTCCACGTCTCACTTTTAGTCAGATGATGCCCAAGTTTCAGTTTTTTAATTTGAGCATAGAGCTTGCTAGCAATTAATACAGTTGTCCTCAGATGGTCCTGGAGGGAAGGTCAGGGGGTATAAAATTAAGGGGGTATTTTTGAAGGGAGTTTCTAAATGTGCCATCATGAACTTAAAAAGTGAACTCTCCAAAATGCAGAACTGCATTATCAGAGCTGATCTGCTCTCAATCCCATAGAATTGATTGAAATGTGAATCTAGTGAGCGAAATGAATGCACTCTTCTACCAAGACTTCGATAACATTCCTGAGAGTATGCCTCTCACCTTTACTTCTTCATCCATCCCTGCAACACTTTGCATGCACAGTTAATTGCTGCCGATTGGTTTCTCGTTGAATCAACATGGTTTGAAGATAGTGCCCCTTTGAAAATTAAAGATAGGATGAGCAGTGCAATGGGCTGATCAATCCTATGGTCCCAAACATTTGTCACATGGGATTTAATGAAAGAGGAGTGTCCTTGCTAACATGCTAAATCCAGCCTGTAATCCCCAGTATAACAAGAAAACAAAGACTTTTCCATCCCCTCTTATATCAGGAATAGAGATACGATGATGGAATGATGTGAACATAAAATAATTGTACACACAGAAGCTTATGCAAAAAGGCTTTGTTCAGAAGTGCTGGAAAGCCACTCACCCCGAAACAATGGGGCAAATTAGCATGCATCCAGCCCAAGGGTGCAAGCAGCACACACATGCACTCCCGGTGACGGATGCTTAGCTCTTGCTGGGAGGTCACCACTACGAATCTTTCTTGAGAAGGCAGCATGTCAGATTTCAGACACTTTCCCTACAAATGGGCTTTTGCAGCTCAAAGGAGGAGGGGGGAGAGCTTTTCGATCCAGATAATAAAGTCCATTTACATGAAAAGATGCCGCTTTCAATGACATGATTAATTTCGGAAATACCTGGCATCTGAAAGAAGCAAAGACTTCAAGAGATGACTGATGATGAGAAAAGATAATTAGGCAAATGTCAAGAGTCAGTGTTTTGATTGGTGACTGAGAGGCTGGTCTGACTAGGTTATCATATACTCATTCCAGATGGAAATGAAAGGTCTTTGTAGGGAGAGCAGGGTGATCCCTTCGTGGTTAAACATAAACTCTGTTTAAGCCTAGATTTCTCCTGGGTTTTCCTCCTGGAAAACCCTCCTACCCCAGCAAGTGTTCCACCTGTATGGCACTGGACCAAGCTTAGCCTGTGTGAATCTTACGATGTTTAAAACATGAACAATTTATATTGCATTCTATTACTGCAAGGCTAGAGTGGTCTTCTGCTTTCCACAACATCCTGGGCTGCCTTCTCCACAGCTCTCCAAAGCTGCAAGAAAATACAGACTTTGTGCAGAGACAGCAAAAGACAGTCCCTTGCCCACATCTGCCCAAATAGTTCTCCTCAGCTTCTCATCAAATGCCCGGGGTATCAACAGCCATTGAATGCTGGTGCCCTCCACAGGACAGATAAAAAAACAAACAGGATGCTTGGGACCCCGGCATGGCGTGTTCTGACAGGATCGCCTTGTTGAGATTGACAGATTATCTCCCCTTCAGAAAAGGGAGCATTCACAAGGCCCTCTCCCTAATCCATCACAGCACTCCAGACCATGCTTGCCATCACTTGCCCCTTCTCCTCAGACGCTGCTTTGATTTGTGGGATATGCTGGCTTTGTGCAGGCACATTTAATCCTCAGCAGGAAAACTGCTGACACTCCGAGACCTCACTGGCTTTCCAAACCGATTTTCAGAGGACCTCAAAGCACCGCTCACTTAATTTCTCTATTGTTGTGGTGCAGACCAAATATCAGGCCTGGTTCATCATCTATTGAACCAGCTGCCGCCAAAGACCTCCTCTGTGAAGGCAAGCTCCAAAGAGCAGCCGACGAAGCACCGGTCTGATAAGTCATACCTAATTTGGCCAGCCATCCAGCGCTGAGGCTGCTATTAGTTAATCTTCATATAATTTGTTAAAGTAGGCTTTATGAAGTACTGGAAATAATTGTCTCCCTCCCCCCTTCTGAATCCTGCGGCCGTGCACAGTTAGGGGTTTAATAACAGACTGTATTGTGCAGTCAGAAATGGTGCAGGTTTTATAGCAGTGCATTAGCCAGAGGTGGATAACCTATCTCTAGAGGCTTGATTGACTGGAAACATATTCTTAGCCTGCTTAAAACTGCTTAGAGTGTGTCACGGAGGTCCCCCAAAATAAAACGTTCAGTGTATTTAGTGAAACCCTACACCCTAAGTACATGTAAGGGCACTGTAAGATACTAATTAGGTTGTAACATAAAACACCGTAAAAAGCAAAGCATGACATACAAAAAAAAAAAGTCTAAGCTCTGGCCAGCTCTTTCACTTTAGAGAAATACATTAAAAATATATTCACAGCAAATAAACTGGGGCTTTGAATAAATCTGTTTCTCATAGTAGCTCGTAGCTGGAAAGAATAGATATTGTTCATTATGGAGAAATTTCTACTTAAAATTGTCCTCAAATATTAGAAACTATCCTTATTTACTTTTCCTTTGAAAAAAAAAATCGCTAGCACTAAGACCAGCAAATGATCATTACAATGACACAGGTTAAAATACGCATGCCCAGCTTGTTTTCCCCCAATCTTTTTCCCAGGAAAGGTGAGGAGAAGGATTATACCAGATTAAGATAATGATTCTACATGATGGTATATAAAACCTATGTAATAGTAACAATAATTTCAGAAGGGTAACATACCTCAGAATTTTTCCCCTGAAATTTAAACATAAAAGTATTGTTCAAACACTTTTCTTGGAAACACCAGCAGAAAATTAGTTTTTTAAGGTGAAAGTCTTCAGTTCTATCTCATGAAATCACTCATAAACTATAAAAGTAATGTCTTATGTCTTTTTTTAGCATCTGTAAATTCTGAGATTCTTATTTGTTTTTTAAGCACTAGTTGTCAGTCAAAAGATTTTCTCCATACTTATGCACGTTTCTTCTGTTATCTAGTGCCACTCAGCTATACCACATTGTATAAATTAGAAACACTACCTCCTTAATAATGGTTGCATTAGTGCAATTTTTAAACATTTAAGAATATAATTATTTACCTGCATCATAAATATTAACTATTAACATAAAACATGTGTGATGTACTGAAAGAAGTAGAACTCAGCACTGTCAAGCATAAATTTAAATTTATCAAACAAAATTAAGTGTACACTTACAGTTTTCTAGAAAGAAAATCTAGGTGAGATTGATCCCAATGCCTTTATAAACACCTCTAATGGTATATACATACATCTATATGTATATTATTTGCATTGTACAAAAATAACTGCAAAGATTTAAATATTATCATACCACTACCAAAAGCTACCTTTTGAGAAAGCCTTGCTGTTGCTGCATATTATTGAAAGGAATGAAGTGCTAATTTAATAAATATGTCGCTAGCTGTGTTCAAACTAAACACCACTAATGTATGTTTGTTGTTGTATGTGCATAAGGTTACACATTGCAAAAACCCTTACTAGGAAACGAGCTGCATTTTATCAATGAATATATTCTTCTTGGGATTTTATGGCTTTGCTTTAATGTGGACGGTCACTTTTCCTCCTTTGTTTGGAAAGGTACAGTTTATATTTCTTTCTAGATTTAGCATTTCCCTTGAAGGTTTTGTGATTAACAATATAATATTTTTATTGAGTTATTTCACACACAAATGACTGGGCCCGAAGGGTATTCTAGGTTTACAAGATTTTACTAATAACTATACTCTCCTTTCTATTAAAGCTGCTAATTAGTGCTTTAAAACAGCTCAACATTTAATTCTTTGAAGGCACCATATCAAGGGCTGATATAAAACTGTTTATGTAGAAGGATATATAAAATAAGAAGGTGTTAAACCCAACACAAATTGAGTGGCAGGGGGTTCCCTAAAGTGCTAATTTTATGTTTGTTTTCGTCTCATTTAAAGTTAAGATGTCTGCATTATAACAGAGATGTGTAACATGCTTTACATACAGATTAAGCAAAATGTGTCAATTTATGAGCCTTATTTGCCTGGAGAGGTAGCCACCAGTAGTTTCATCAGTAATTTTATGCATGTGTGTATATATATACGTGCGTGTGTGTTTTCGCACGTGCGGATACAAAAGTGCGAGTTGCGTAGACATAGAGGTGTGAGTGCCCACACACACATGAACAGATTTTTTACGTCCATATTAGCTAACCTTTGCATGTCCCTGTATTTCAGCGATTATGGAAAAATTAAAACTAATTAATTATGTGAGATTGCTCATTTTAAAAATTTTAATATTTCATTTCATTTAAATATACTGTGAGATTTTAAAGCCACATTTTGTTTAATTGGTATTGCTAAACTGAACTGATTTACACACACTGAGGATATTAGATGGCTATAACTGAGAAATAAATGACTTGTAAGCTACATTTTATCCTTCTTTTCTTCAAGTTAATCTTCAAAATGTCCCAGAAATTCATTAAAAACATGGAAATTTTCACTCAAAGGCGCTGAATGAAAATTGGAAAACTGCTTCTTAGGAAACCAAACATCAAAATTTCCATTTTTCATCAAAGCCATTGGTCGTATAAATATAATTTTGAACACTGCGTTCAACAAGGTTTTAAAAATAATCTTGTGAAGCGAATTTCTGAGTCTCATACGGAACTGTGAATTGAGTGAAGGTCTCACCCGTCCACCTTCAGCTGACCCCACTTCACTTCCTGAGAACAGCACCGCTGCACTACACTCTCTGCAACCACTTTTGGAGGGGTGCTAATTATTTTCTGATATATCCCCATATATATCTATAAGATGACACAATATTATGCAGACACAAGGCCACGTCCTGGAAGTGGAAGAGCTCTGTGCAGAATCGCACCCGAGCTAAGTGGTCCTGGTGCAATTAATCAGTTTACAGGTCTTGAGCTAGTACAGGTGTACTCATTTCAGGGTTCACATGCAAAACTGATGAGAATTTATTTATGCAACCTAGCGGCTGTGCATAATTAAGTACTAAATGTAATTTACATAGTACCAAAAGTGTCTGATGCAAACATTAAGATCGAGAATGTCACTAAAGCTGCAAAAGGGGGTAAAAAAATGGAAAACTATTTGTCAGGTAGGATAACAAAAACATCAATGTCATCTCTTTAATGCTGCATCTTCTTGCAAAGAAATGGAGGTTAAGAACGAAATATCCACCCTTCGCATTGTATAGTAAACTGTTTTGAGAGTTCCCTTCTTAAACTACATTAATTTCTGTCTTTTCACTTTCAATAGGCAAGTATTAGACATCAGCATCTGGCTATACTGGCCAATGTACAAACACACGCTAAAAATAGACTTTCCCCATAGATATCAGCATAAGTAAACTGCCTGTGCATGGAAAGATGATAATGTAAGAAAAGTATAAGCATTAGCATCTTTGTGGGGTTGTTACTTCATGAGCAGTGCTTCACCACTGTGTTATGTTTATTTGGGCAAGTGTTTTTTGTGGGCTGAATCACTTATTTTGCAACCAATACTACACATGTTTCAGTCTGTTTATTTTACGTGTATGTATGAAGGCAATGGGTGGAAATGAACTGGCTAAACTCAATATTTTCTTAGCGTGATCTTGAGTAAAATCCAGTGTGGATTTTTAAAAGTCTATTTCTAAAGGCCAGTTAAAGCTTTACCTCATTCCCAAAGTATATGGTCAGCTGGCACTGTCAAAGCAGAAGTAGTAATGTCCCCACAGCTTCAGGAGAAAGCACTAGCATTTGCATCTGATTTATGCACCTCACCACACACTGAAGTATCTAGAAAGACAGGTACATTGGTTTGTGTTCAAAATTCTAAGGTGAAATTACATATTCAATGCTTTATAATTGCCTCAGCATTAGAATCTAAAATACATCAATCTCCCATTTTCATGGTCTTTGTTTCTCTATTCCTAAACTCAGCTTCCCCTGGAGACCCTCTGGGAGGAAGAAAAAACTTGGAAGGTTGCCCTGACTCTCATTCTACCCTGACACATGTGTTGGTATGCTTTGGAGCAGCCTAGAGGCAGCTTCGACAAATAACATCTGGCAGTTTGCCTCCAAGACTTGCATTTATCCTACNGAACTTCAGGCACACACACTGAGGCATCTTTGGTGAGANCCCATCACTTTGTTTCCTCTCTAGGCAAGAAAGAAAGGCAGCCACATCCAAAACAGGCATCCCCAAGGCGCACGCAGGATTTGGTTTTCTTTATAAATTAATCTCNTAAGAGAAAAAGGAAATGCAGTTATGATGTGAACTCTGGATCAGGTAGAAATGGGAGAGTAGCTCTGCCATTTCTCCTTTTTGTAACTCAGGAAGCCTAGCCATTAACCCACTGGCATCGGCATTTTTACAATAGATTGACAAGTGTCACTAGCTTTCACTGTACAATGTCAAAGAGTTGTCCATAGCCGAATGTTTAGGAAAGCCAAAGATGGTCTGTCCCTGTATGGTCTAAGTCATTTACATTATCATGACACATACCAGCTTTCTCCTTTGCTTCTGTATGAACTTACTGTACTGAAGAGTTGCCTCATACTACTGCATGACAGTCCAATTCCTAATAAATCCCACCTGACTGAAATGAATTAGGTCTGGGAATATGTGTTCCAGATTATTAACCAGCACCTTTGCAAGTAACTTACCATCCACATTTATTAAAGATATTGGGTGATAATTTGTGCAGTGTTCTGGATCTCTCTCTGGTCTAAGAATTATGGTAATTAGTGCTCAGAGAGAGGATGCCACTCGTATGTTTCTCAGGGTGCAGAGAATAGCATATCATTACACTCCTTTTAGATTTGAGATGGATAACTCTAAGGCTATTCCTATTTTTTAACCTTGGCCAGCTGCGCATGGATGGAGGCTCTGAGCAGGTCAGGACCTGCACTCCATTTCCAGCTTTGCCAGCATGGGACAGTGCATTGCTTGCTTTGACCTGGCCCCTCACTTCCAGCTGCAAATGAGAATAAAGATATGTCAGTCTGGGTTTCAATTTCAGTAGGCACTTGCACAAGAGGAAACACTAGGTTTGATGAACTGCATAGAATAAAAGGTACCTGCATCTTCGGTGCGTAGTGCCAGGTGAGGATCTGATGACAGTTCAGAGGGCTGTAAACTGAGAGAATACTCCAGGAGTAAGAATCAGTGAGGAGCTCTGCCTCAGGCTGATACAAGCAATGGTGCTGGTGCTGTAGAGTGACCACTCTAAAAAGCCTTATAAGACCTTCTTAAAAGATGCAGAGAAGGGCAGAAGATAATAAACCACCATCCGCATTTGAAGACGTCAGAAAGCAGGTCTTTAATTTCTAGGAGACAGAAGAAAATTATAAACTCCCCCAGGAACATAAATATTACATTCAGTCCTATAAGTGGACTTCCACTTCCCAAAGCGCTCAGAAGTGTGCCTGTAGCAGTCCCAAGTAATCAGTCTGCCAGAATTACCCAAACCGAAGGGTCTACTAATAACACTCACATCTCAAAGTTTCAAGAGACCTTAGTCGTGTCCTTCACCTGAGTTACACCAATCCTGCAAGGTTATCTGAAAATCTCTGGCCGTTGAGTCCTCTGCTGGAACATGATGTATTCATACCACTTTCCTGGAAGAGAAAGCAATCTGCGTTGCCACATCTTTAGTTCTATGTGCACTCATGAAGACACACAAAGGACCGTGATAACAGTACCATTAACTTCACCCCTCTGTAAAACTTTTCCTTGGCTTATTTCATAGCTACTCATTAAACAGTGCAATAATTTCCATGGTGCTACTTTGGGGGATGAAAAACAAAACCAACTTTTCCCTTCAACAACATAGTCCTTCTTGACTTTCATCAAAGAGTTAAACAGCCAAGGGCTTTTAGCATCTCATTTCACTTACACACACAGGCCATTATAACCTGCATAAACAAGGATGACAAGTTGAGATTAATGAAGGTCCCAAAGTGACAGAACAATTTAATTGTCAGAAATCATAGGAGGTGAACTTTGCCAGTGTATTTATATAAGACTGCCATAGTCTAAAAACTTCCCTAATTGATTATGACCAATAAGTAATAACACTGGAAGCAGTTTTCTGGTACACAAATAAGAAATGACCCAAAACTGTTAACAGTGGTATTAAGATGCATAATATCAGAATATTAGATTGATAAAATAAATGACCAAAAAAATGCAAATAATTGTAGTGTTTGCTCTGATGAAAGTCAAATAAAATAGTCTGGCTTTAGTAAAACAACTTGCAACAGTCAGGCAGGGAGCCTTACAGTGATAGGACTACAGCAGAAGCAAGCAGGATCCACGTGGATCTGAAGTGCAATGCTGTTTGTTCTTCTCTCTCTTCTGCACTACTTTCAGAAACTTTAAAACTTTTTTTTTTGACATAATCTTAAAATTGTTGTGCCTTTTTGTTCAGGAGGGATAAAACCAGTGCTGTGTCAGCAAACACACATACACACACAAATCTGTGGTAGTGATTAAGTGAGGCAAGCCATGCAAAATCTCACTTCTAACTTTTGAAAGAGTCACCAGGTAATTTAAAGCTCAAAATTCAACCCACAGCTCTTTGTATGTTTGAATTCCACATGTTTATTCTGTTATTGTCTAAACATACTTTCACCTCTGGAGCTCACCACTTCAACTGGAAGCCTGTTCAACCTGTTCCCTTGCCTTTCTATGATCATATCTCCTTATTTTTCACTTCCACATACCCTGTCTTACGTTCTACTTACATCCTCTAGTCAGGCTTCTCCAATGATCCCAAGCAAATCATCAAACTAATTTGAATGATAACTCTCAGAGAGCTGGAATAACCTCTCTTTTACGTTTTTTTTTTTTCTTCTTCTTTTTTTCCAGAAGGTAAGTAACTAACTGTGCTGGCAGTATTCCCCCTTCTAAATATAAAGAATATCTCTTCATTCCAGTAATACTTTACTTAAATGGCTGCCAGTGATAGCTGTATAATTGATCCTGCCTTCAAGCAGGAGAACAGAATATACGGCCTGTGGAGTTTCCTTCCAGTCTTACATTTCAATGATTCTCTAATGATAAAGGAAAAAGGCAGCAATTAATGCATTTCACTCATATCACCTCGTAACTGTCCCTCCACATGACTAAATCAGGCGCATTGCACCATCTCGCCCTCTTAGTTCCAACAGCACGTGTCAACTTAGCGGTTCCAAACTTCTTCCAATACACAAACCGAACGGGATACTGCAGACCAAGCTCTGCCTCAATATACATGAGCTGTTCCCATTAGATCAAAGTGAAAGGTAAATATAGCTGAGGCAGAAATTGTCTCCATATGTCATATGCAGCCTAACTGCTGTTTTATAAAATGATACTTACTGTCACCAGCAATCTGTGAAAACACTCCAACTTCCATGGCATCTTCCCCTTGCCATTCTTTTCAAATGTTTAGAAAATTGTTAGATTTTTTCACAGGAATTTTTGCAAGCAGAAAGTCTACACTTACTTTTCAACAAGAGCTTGAAAACCTCAGTCTCAAATGCATTACATGCTTTTGGAGTACAGAAAGAAAGTGACCACATTTCAGTTTAGATTAGTTAGACATATCTTGATAAAAGCTGAGGCCTGACTAACCTTCCTTACTGCTGCTTTGAGCAGGGTATACACAGCATTAAGGGCAAACTCCCGCCTCTCAAGTTCAGCTTCTCCTTGATGAAAACACTATCTGCAGGATTTTTAGCAGAGATATTTCTGGTTTTTAAAATGGCCAGATAAATATTTTGTATAAATCTCTTTCCGACAGCAGATAACTCTAGTGGCTGCTTGGCTGATGGATTTTAAGAAATGAATATTCAAAATTCATGATGTCCTGGCTGGTCCCTGATGTATTTTAACTCTTTGATCAGATAAATGTAATTGCTTCAGAAAAAAGTATGTGTATTGAAGGACTGGTAAAATGAATTCAAAATGTGCTTTCACAACCAGTTAAGGTTATTTACAGACAGGCTGGACTTTTACAACCTTCTTCCCCCTAAAATTTGTCGTGTGTTTATTTACAGAATGGGAAGGAAAAAAACCACAAATCTAACACCAAAGGGTTAACAAAATGTAGGTTTTGGGGGAAGGCTCAGGTCACACTCGAGGCAATGGACGCTTTCAAGACTTTTATCATTGTTAAAATCCTCACCGATAACAAAACTGGAGCTCCTTAACCTTCTCACATCACCTTCTGTTGGAAGGTTGGGAGCCCAGCTCGTAACGGGGTTGGAAAGGACAAGCTACAAAGATTACGATTTGGCTCCAGCACTTTTACTTGATAAGTCCAAAACAGTCCACTTTGACAGGCCCTTTATATGCAAGCTGGAAAAATAACCTATTTAGCATTCCCCAGCCCCAGCACATGATTTCACTGGGAAACTATGCAAAAGATACTTTGGAAATAAATATGCACAAGAAATTACAACTCTGTCTGAATGACCCCCTACCTTGGAATGTCTAGAACTGTGAGAATTATAAGGTCAGGAAATATGTACAGGCCTAGTGCCTTGAAAAGTTACTATTCCTTATTAGGAATCTGCACAGACATGGAAGCAGAAGTTGTATAAACTAAAAGGAAGATTTTTTTCCTGTCGCTTACATGCCTACTCCTTGACCTATCCCATTTATAGTTTCCTTTAAGATCCTATGCATCGCAAGTTCATTTGTTTCCTAGTAGTCCTCCAGCAGTGATCTTCAGATCCAGCCAATACTGCAGACAGAGCAGGGCTATGTAAGCAGAAGCTTGAGATTTATATGCCTGTAAAATCACAGGTATTCATTTATATCACTGCTAACAATTTTGAGCTCTGACTCTACAATTTCCAGGTAAAAGGTATCCTTACTCTCTGTCTGAAAATCTTAAATGCAGACATATAGAACTGTTTAGTCTGCTTTACTATAAATAGAAGGTAATGTGTTATTTCAAACAAAAAGCATACCATAAACTACACACTTAATTTTGACAGATTGTGCTTTCCTATATATGGAACGGTCCTGCTGTGCTTTCATGGATCAAACTCCCATTGACTTCAGCTGTGTCTCCTAACAGTGCAATTTCAAATATTGCCTTTTGTTATACTTCACACCTTTGGGGTTTTTTCCTAATTCTTTTCTCTGCATAAAAGTACTGTATTCTGCAATATCCAATTGTAGGCTTGCACAGGCGACACAAAAGCCTCTTAAGAGCTAAAAAGTGCTTGCAAGAAGAAATTCTCTCCATATCCTTTCCTTTCCTTTCCCCTCACTACTCAAATGACACAATTAGAAAACTGACTCTCAAAATCAAGAGGAATACCACCACTGCAGAAAACCCCCAAAATCTGCAAAAGGAAAACAACTGCTTTTACATTTTAGATAACCTTTAGCTAACATTCTCTTCTGTATCCCCCGAGTTTGCAGTTAAATTGCATGGTGTGTTTATTCCTGTAGCGAACAGGCCCATTTTATGACTTTAAAGTGTTAGTGTACACAGCACTGACATGTCCATTACATCTATACACACTGATACATAGATTACAGAGATGTTCGAGTTACCCAATTAAGAATCTGAGCTGCATTTTGGAAACTGAGAAGCAGAAGGGAGCTTTGGTTGGGGTGTTTCAGTTTACACACTGATAAAGACACTGTCTGTTTGCAGAATATTGGTTCACTGAGTCCAAACAGTGGCAATCGGAAAGTAGGACTGAAGAGAAAGACCCAAGCCTAAATATAAATTCAAAATGCTGGCTCCTAGTTTAGGCTGAGAACTGAAAAAAATGAGACTGAGAACAGTAGACGTGGCTTGTCCTCTTGCCAGTGTGGAAGCTCAGTCTGGAGGATGGGTGTATGTAAAACCCGCTGTGTGGGTCCTGTCATGCCCAGGGCAGCCTGCCTTGTCCCTGTGTTCCGTGGCTGCTTTACATCCTGCCTCCTCACTTGCACAGGGACTTATGCTTCTGGCCAAACAGCCCACTTAGCCATTGACACAAATATCAAGTCAAAATAAAAAAAAACCAACTCTAATCCTACTGTATAAGGAGGGGTTAGGGCAGATTTTGCCACATGAGCCTTTTTGATTTGTGCTTACAATTGGTTATCAGAAATTGTCAGCTTTAATTAAACTAAATAAAAAATAGATAAAAGCTTTTCTGAGCCTTTAGTTAAGCTGCTAACCTAGGTATTTTAACTGCCAAAGGCGTCCAGTGACTTAGAACTGGAAGACCGAAAAAAAATCTCCTGAGGGAGGATAAGGCCTGTGTCTTCAATGCAGCTCTTGCAAGGGGCTCGAGCCACAATTACGAATGCTGTGGGTTGGCAGGAACGCTCTGCATGGGTATAAATAACTCACGTGCTGTGGGACAGCAGCGCACTTTTCTTGGTGGTTTAAGACTTCTCCTTTTTGCCCTGGTAAGGTCTGTGCCGTGAATCATTTCAGGTTACCAGGAAATTCTTCACTGACTTCAATAGGAACAGAAATGAACCTTAAGCAGCTGTCAGAGGAGGACACTGATCAAGGCAGCTCTAGCCACTTCCATTTTATTTAAAGATGTTGCTACGTGCTTTGACAGTTCAGCCCTGCACATTTAAACATTCGGTTACTGTAGCTTTAGTGAAAGTGATTCTCTATAGCAATACAAATCTCTGGTTACCAAACATTTACTCTCTGCTCTCAAAAAGATAATCTAACAACATTCAGAGTTTTCTGTTTCCATATAAAATGAATTCACGATATGCCCTCGTGTTATTGTTACAGACTGTACAGCTAAATTTAACTCCTTTATCTCACGCTGATCTTTCAAATAAAGGTCATTATTATATCAGGTATGTTCACAGTTAGCAATGATTGTTTAATATTAAACACCCTTTGCCAATAAAGCTCCATATATAATTGACTGTTACAATCTTGGTTACAGCTGTTCCAATAATAAAAGCTATAATTAAAATCACATTCAGATTTCAGAGATAACCACTTTGGCCTCACTCGCCCAGATAGTAGTACCTTGTAACTGTCCTAAAGACACGAGTAAGACCATTTCTCCAAGAAAGCCCATGATCAGTGGAAGACTGCAGAAGCTGTTCCTCTCTCAACTGCTATCTCCTTTGCGAAGAAGGGGGCTGAAATTTTGGTGCAACGCGTAAGAAGCAAATGATAGCCTAAACTGTAGACTGGTTTAATAGGATACAGCAGAAAGACACATCTCCTTATCCATCAAAGCACAGGTACCTCCTAATTAGCTGCTGCCTAGAGGCAGGAAAGCATGGCTGATACTTGAGCAGAAACCTGGACCTGCTGTCCCCCAGACCCATAGCCATATAGCCCTGTGTGCCAAGGGACACGCTCCCTCCCCGGAATGGAAAAAAGTTTATTCTTTTCTGAACCACACTCGTTCCCACAGCTGATACAGATGCAACTCTGTATGTTACTCTTTTTTTATGAAGTAGGTCATAATATCTCTGTTTACTCTTAAGGGACTGTATGAGTATATATTAATAATAGCTAAAACTACTACCACTGGAAGAGACTAACAATCCCACCCTGAGCAGCCTGCCTGTCTTGTGGCAGATTAGGTGGAGATCTGCAAGTAGTGACATATATGGAGTTGAACTTGCTCTGGTTCTACCATTATCTCACCAAAATATTCTCAGGCATACACTCCACAAAAACAAATTCAGCTTCACCAAAAACAGCATAAAGAAATGATGCATATACCATTCTGCCCCACTCCTCCATTTATCTTCCCCCTCCAAATATTGAGCTTAAAGAATTCAGACGCTGATACCAGCAGGAACCAGCAACTATCACGGCACAAACTAAGGGGTTCTTCCCCAGTAATCTAACCTTACAACGAACCATTCCAACCAAACTTTGGCAGAACGTGATATATGGAGTAGCCTCTTGTCTTGACCCAGTCATCTCACAGGAGCATCTAATTTTCTGAATATTACCATTACATAGGACTAGCAGTTCAACATTTCTTTCTTTAAATAAAGCAAGCACACCGAGAAAGTAAATGCACTACATGTTTAAAGGGATAGAAATAAACATAATTAAGTGAGAAAAGGAAATCAGTAAAGTTCCTACCGGGTGGCTAGCTCACTGTCACCAAGACTTCAGCTACATGCCAAAATTTTAGCCAGTGCCCATCAGTGTTATTCCAGGCACTTCAACCACACTACTGTAGTTCACACCCTCTGAAGAACTCAACCCTTGCACACGAGCATGCAATTATGGCTAAGCATTCTTGACCACTGGAGGGTTTCTTCATTGCTGGGTCGTCCTGAAATATTCCAGGAAAAGATCTGTGGCATCTGAGATGTCTTCTTTTCTCCTCTTTATTTGGTATCAGTCCCACTGCAGCTGGCTGAAGCCTTCTTCCTTGCTCTTCATTCACCTATTTAGCCCCTGCCTTGTGGGGTGGACTGGGGAGGCTGTGTCAGTGGCACCCAGTAGAAATGGGATGTTGCCAGTTTTTGAGAAGACTCCTAACCCACCTGAATCACTCCACACTGGGTGCAATGATTTAGGAAAGCCCTTCTGACATGCAGAGCTATTATGCAATCTTGCCTTTATGTTTACCTGTTCCATTGAAGTAAGTGAACACTACTGCGAAAAACTTTGCTTCTGAGCATCCTTGCATTTTAAATTTACACCCAAAATCTGCCTTAAGAAATCGGTTTGGTGTTTCCATACAGAAATAAAACCAATTTGGTTTTATGAGGGTAATGTACGAGGCTAAATAATCTTACACAGCACTTCAGCAAGAAAATGAATTTTAGGTAATTCAAAACAGTAACCTACAGAGTACTGGCCTACAGAGGACTGGTAAACCCACCCTTCCTCTGCCCCTTGGTACACTAGTTATGTAGGATAGTATTAGGTTTGGTAGCATCCTTCTCATTGCATCATTACAAAGTGCTTTACAAAGCAGCTCTGCTACCATGTCAGATTCAGTGTTTCTGTTGTACATTGTTTTCTGAATATGCACAAGGAAAAGTATCTCTTGGACCCGGGACATCAACAGGAAACAAGTTTCACACCTGGTCACTCAGGTTTCCTGCACATGTCTGCGGAGAGGTTTTAACTTCATCTCGAAAGAGCCTCAGAAAGCATCTTTCTTCAGCAGCAGGTCTGAGCCTCTCACTTGCCATAATAACTGACCCACTTCTCCCCCCATCTAAGAAGTGAACACGTGATGTACGTTTTAATGTAATACAGGGCTCCCCTCATTGTGTCTTGTTCATTCGACAGTTTCTCCTATCTGGCACCAAAGCCTGATTAAAAATTAGCATGGAGTGGGTCCTGTTATTTCCTGACTTCCAAGAATCCATTGGTAAATTGAGATCTAGCTGCTAAAATTTTCTGACACAACATAATTTGTATTGAACCCCCTTTCCATGCCAGAGTGCCAGTGTTAATAAATCAGGCTGTTCACATTGAATAAATCTATTTAAATACTTATAAAATATTAAAGATGCATTTGGGAAAAGCCTCTAAGGTGATTGTTGCACCCATGCACCTCACAGTAACTAATTTATTAAAGAGTTTGCAAACCTAGGAAGGAAGGAAAAAGAAAAATGGTTTCATAAACCAAGAGCAGAAGCCAATTTTTCAGCTCAGATGATGAAAGGAAGCATGCATTTCTAATCAAAAAGACAGATACGCCTTTTCTCTCCCACCATTCCCTCAACAGCAAAGTGCCTTTTCATCATCAACAACACTCCATTCCTAATGTCTGCTGAGGCCTTTCTGCACCTTCTCCATACACTAGTAATGTACACACAGCATCCCTTTGAAACAAGAGCCCATTAACCGTGGCAGACTACCTTTTCACATGAAGTCCTTCCGTTGGTAGTCATCAGCAGAGTGCTAAATCATCTCAACTGGGCATGCTCACATCCTGGCAGGGGGATAAACAGATATTTAGAGCCACAGAATGAAAATTGCTTTTCTACCTTTCTTGAAGGTGTTTTGTTTTTTTGTTTTTTTTTTTTTTTTTTAGAAAAGGTCATAAACTACACAGGGAACATCTAGCTTGCCTCTCTCACCCCCTTCTCTCCTCCCTTAAATACAGATTTTTTAACAAATCCGCTTTTGCTTACACCCAGGTCATCTGTAATTTTAGACCTTCAACCACCAGCCAGTCCCCTTTAAAGATTACATAGTAAATGCGACCATAAATTTGCCCCACAATAAGAAACGAGTTTGAGCATGCCCTGCAAGAGGGATTTATGTGATTGTTTTCCTTCCAGGGGGCGTGGTGAAGGGATATAGAAACTGTCATCGAGAGCAGCAAGCGGAGTGATACTTCACAATAGGTACCTGAGTAATGCAAGAGAGATTAAGCCTAAATTGAGGACTGTCATTTCAGAAGACAATTAATTTTCAGACTGTCGTAAAAGCTCTGTTGACATTTCTCAGCTGAGATTTTGCTTCTTGGTAAGGGTTTATAGAGCTTTGTTCAATACAGGCAGTGGTGCTGCTGCCATTCCTTGGGCTAAGTCTATGGGGGTTTCCCCACAGAAAAGCTTATTTTTCTGACATGCAAAAAAGTTTCTGTGTATTTTCTTGAAGCTGACTTCTAGATCTTCACCTGAGTGCCCATCTCAGATTCAGTCTCCCAGACTTTTTCTGTAAGTGCCTGCTTCAGTATCTTAGTGCAGTTAGGCAGACCAAAAATGAAGCAACCAAACTATAAGCAGCTGCCTCTGACCACGTTCGGGCAGGGGTCTGCTTGTGAGACCCTTTTGCTAATCCCTTTCTTTTTAGCCCTAGCAAGCACCAAGGAGCACAATAGACTATACGTAGGAATGGGAAATCTACTGATTTTTGACTATGTCATATGTGGGTAAGATGCTCTTCTGCATGCTCACTCAAGTCATCCTCCAAGTCAGTAACTGATTTTACCTCAAGAGATGACAGATGACGGTTCCAGGTCCACAAAGGGAAATCCTGGCCCCTGCCTGAAAATAATGCCAGAATTGCCTTTTGCTTCAGTGACAAAAATATCCCATACAAGCTCACTACAACATCAGACTGGCATCCCCTAAAATTATTTGTCCAGTGTGGCCTGGGGCATGTTCTTCCAGGGGATTGCCTAAAAGGAGGTGCTTAGGTGAGATACTGGGCAGCTTAGAGAGCCCAGAGACAAGAAATGAGTGAGCTAATCTTTGGAAAAGGTCTTCTGCTACTATAAGCCCACTACAAAACTCCAGATCATGGTACCTAGCTGTAAGCATTCCTGTTGGAAGGAGCTGGCCTTGCCACTGAGTCCAATTTATTACCAGTGACAAATTGCCTATCAAGAGGCAGCTGCTTTGTACGAATATACAAATGTTTGTGTACAGAGGCCGAAGGACGAAAGGGTTAATTATCCAACAAACTCAGGCAGAAGGGAAAAAAAAGTTTCAAGCTCAGGGAGGTTATCATTGCCTTTTGCACAGGCTGGTTTTAATCACTTTCTTGTACCTCTCCCTGACTTCATTTATCAAGCCTTCACATAAAAGTTGCAAAGTGAGGTTATTCAGCGGATACCTCCATTCATCTCGGATGATTGACCAGGGTGGTTTGCAGTACAAGCCAACCTGGGTGATGGCATTCCTCTTGTTTTCATTGCACAGCCTGCTTTCATTTTATGCTGTAATTGTGTTTTCACAAAACCATAACCAAGCAGGCTGCAGATCCCAAGTTCCAGATTTATTTACAAACACCCCTGACCAGCCCCCTCCGCCTTCTCCTGTTATCTGCTTTAGGCTGCTTTGAATCTTACCGCCAGGAATCTGGGGTGGATTAGCACAAGATAGGAATTAGATCCAATCTAACCAAGGGGACTAATCAACCCGTGCTTCCACCTCCGCTCCTCCTTCCCAGCATAAATCCAAGTTCTGCTTCCACACAAACATGCCATGGGAACTGCTATCTGATATTAAATATTTCTTTGTGACTTTGCACGAGTGGTATTGACCTCAGGCAGGTAACAGAAGTGCTGGTCTTATTTGACAGAAAGAAGTAAGCTGCTCCACCAGGCAATTCAGGAGGTGCAAGTGAAGAGGCCACGTCTCTCTTGAGGCTGTTCAGGGACCTGAGGATCACCATCTCTGCACCTCCACCAGATGGATCATTAAGGTGAACGAGGCAAGTTACAGATACGCTTACTAGTCAAGGTGAGTACATATGGGTGAAGAGCAAGAAGACAGCAAACAGTTTAACCATCTTTGAGGTGAAATTTCGTCTGCCAGTAAGGCTTCAGAGCTGATCACAAGGTAAAATGTGATAAAAACCTTTTTCCTGCCTTTTGTGGAAGTAAAGCCACCAGAATCTGGATCCTGCTGATTACTAAACAGTGGATTCACATATAATGTAAGGGGATTTTTTGTGCAGCTCAGAAACTTCAGCTGGGGTAAATCAGCATATTGATGGCTCCGAGTCAGTTCATACCATTTCAAAACTTGGTACAAATTTTTCATTGTGCTTCCTTCGGGAACGTACATTGAGTGAGAAAAGCCCAGCCAGGGATTATAAAGAGTTCCTGTTGGCACTGTTCATCTGCAGTCACTTTCTAGGCAAAAAGCCTTTTAGATAAAAGTAGCATTTCCATCCAAACAACCAGGACCAGTTTGAGTGAGGAAGAGGAAGCGTGACAGGGCAGAATAGCCAACTGAGTCTTTGTTCTATTTAAAGCATTCCAATAAGATTTCAACCACAGAATACAGCAACAGAACTGATCACAGGGGAAAATGCAATTAAAATACCTTCCTGCATTTTTAAGCCGCAAAATCGTTGGCAAATCACTGTAATCTGGCTGTGCTGAAGTGGAGGGCATGAGTCAGTGCACCAGGAAAGAGTTTCAGCTAAGTACTTTTCAAGCTAATAACCTTGCTCATAGACAGTTCAGAGCCTTTTATACCTTCCTTCATAGAAACTGGGATCCACAAGTGACTTTCTTTACTGTCCTTTGCTTCCACTGCAGTACTGAAACCTCGAAGAGACTCAGTTCAGTGACTTCGTATGCCAGTTCAGGTGCAGCAGACAGAAAAAATGAAGCTTCAGGTTGATAGTGATTCTGTTGCCCTTTTTAAACGTTTTTTACCTTAGATTTTGTTTCTGTCTCTTAATAGGAGACTGGCTTTGTAGATTACAAATTAACTTTGAGCAAGAACAGCAAGGAACTCCATCTGGCCTGAAGCAAGAAGAGCCTTCCAGCGAGTGTTTGTAGGCTTTCTTTAGAAGGGCTCCCTGGACACATAAAGGGAGTTCATTAGCAGTGGTTTGTATATCACTGCTGCTATCTTGTTGATAGCATGCTTGTCTCCAGTCTTCTTTGTCTGAATCCAATTTGAACTGGAATTCAGACAGAAATAATAACCAGAGAGGGATTCTCATTCATTTTTTCATCTTCTTCCAAATTCCTGGCTTGCAAAGGTAGTTCTTAGATTGCACCTTTGACAAAAAAGTCTTCTACTATTGCTTGTACCTGGACTGAGATCAGTCTTCCTGAGATTATTTATTCTTTTGTGTGTGTGTGTGTACTGAAGTTGAATATTAAAAGAAGCTCTTGGTTCTTTCTCATCGAAGAGCTGAACGCTCCCTGACCCCTCAGTGACCTTTTAGGTGATGCTTTGGGGAGTCTAAAATCTTCGGAAAAGCAAAGGCTCAAGACCATGAATGTTATTAGCATTAGACGCTGAGAAAGTCTTTGATCGGATGGAGTAGAATTATTTGACGATAGTCTTAATACAATGCTGAATTGGAATCACTTTTAGAGGTAGATTTCTTTCTGTATGTGACCTATAGCAGATGTCAGGATTAATGTAGACAAGTGAAAAGTTTTGTTCTTTTCTGGAAATATTTATAACATGGGCATATTTTATCATAAAGCTAATGAACAGATTTTTAGCAGGAAGATTACTGAGGTTACCATCCCGCTGAAATGATCATACCTCACTGTTACAAATGTAAATTGAAACGTTACCTTCCTGAAGCCACAAGAAAAAGATTTTGCTGCATAGTATTTGAGACAATAAACTTTGGGACAGAACAGTAACGGAGAAATGAATGCATCGAATTAAAACTTGGCAAGAGAGAAAAAAAAACCCCTTGGGTTTTTTCCCCCTAAATTTTTAAAAGACACATTCTCGAGATGTAAGGAAATTAATCATTAGAGAGTAAACCTGGCATTATCCCTGTATTGAATCTGAGGAATGAAGCAGGATTCATTTAGGGCTGCTTTTTCTTTGAGGATGGCAAAGATTATCTGATTTACGTGAGAAATTTCAAGAGAATTTTTTCCCCTAAGATTTCACAGATTTCCTTGTTTCAGGATAAAAAAACAGTTCTGTGGGCTTTTTGTTTGGTTTTCTTTTTTCCAGTAAGTGTCATTGTAAAACAAATTTTTAGGGGATTTTTAAAAAATTCAGAAGTTTTACTGTCAGTTCATCATTATAATCAGCCTAACCTTTTTGTTGCTCATTTCAGTGTGTTAGCCTATTTTATATCTCCTGAAATCAAGAAGGGGGGAGGGGGAAAGCCCTATTTGAACTTTACCCTGTGATGTAATATCTCTCTGTTTATACTCCAAAATTTGATAGGACTCCTTTGCTATTGTGCCTTATTGAAAACTCATGCCTTATTTGCTGTTCATTATTATCTTTTCAATATTTCTGCTTCTTAAGATTCCTCATCCTCTTCAACATTTGTTTCAAATGATTTTTTTCTGCAAAGGTATGCACTTGTATTTTTGAAGGGAACTAGCATAGTGCTCTTATCTACCCATTTTTCTAGTTCTCTTGGTCTCTGTCATGAACTGTGTGTTGTCCAAGAGAGATGTTTGCAAAGTATATTTGTTAAGAGTCTGTGGATCTCAAATGTCTGGCATGTATGGATGATGCAAACAGGTTTAAAGACAAGAGAAGGTAGGCTTGAACTTTTGTTTACTTGTGAAACAGTAAAAATTAATAAATGGATGAGGAGGACAGACCATTCTAAACACACGTGATACTCTGCTAAAGTCAATCCTAAAACACAGTGCTGCTGCATTTTTAATGCAGTTGCAAAGCTTCATCTGCAAATTTCATTAATATACTCCTGTAGATCCAGGATGGCTTCTCCTCAGGAGTCTCTACTTTCTGGATCATAAAGTTGTCTTCACTATAATTTAGGAACCTCTGCGATGATGCATGTTCAGCTGTATTTGTTACTCAACAGATGTCTGGGTAGTTAAATTCCTCCATGAGCCTTTATCAGTACGTCTATTCTGGGATTCCCAACTGGTTCAAGATGTACCTCTGCTAGTCGGCAGCAGTACCACTGCTCAGAGATCAATATGCACAGCTCGGGTCAGGCTTGTTCGGCATGGATCTAGAGTCGCTGGTTGCCCCAGCTGCCACCAGTCTCACTGCTCAAGTTGACTGTGTAAGCCTGGAGTCAACGACTTGTTGGTTACTGCTCAAGAAGGACTGAGCTACAGGGGCAGCTGGGGATAGGTCCCACGTTCATAATTCTTGAGACCATCTGCTGTGGTAACTGTCGCTGCTTTTCCTGCAGGGCTGCTGCCTGGGCTTGCTGCTCCGCCATAAATTTTGACAACACCTGCTGCTCTAGCTATTCCTTCATATATTACATCTACAACAGAAGCTCAAAAACACGCTGCTCACACTTCATTTAAACAGCTACCTTCCCAACATAACACGCTGATTCCAAAGCCACCCCATTGAGCAGTTTGGTTTCAATAAAACAGGCGTGATAATGAGTTAACAACGCTGAGGGTGAACATCTCTTCAGTCCTACCCTGGGTTCTTCAGCTGTCCCAGCTACTCTTCCTTCTCCCTGGGTCATCTGTTCTTTTGGAGAACCACTTGTGTCCGCCTTGGCCACTGGTTTCAGGGACTCAGCAGGATACATTTATCCTTCTGCCAAAAGGATCAACACCTGATAGCAGTGTGGGAAAGTTTTAGGCAAATGATGCCAGCCTGCTCTGTTCCCTTACGCTACTTCTTTGAATTACATATCAAGAAGGTTTCCATAGAGCTGGTCAAAGAGTAAGATAATAATCGATTTGTAACTTGAATCTGGATCACTATGATTTGCAGAGTCATAATATTAGTTATGAATGAGTATTCAGCTTGCTGCTGGGTATCCATGAAAATGCTTCCAAACCCTCAGAGTTCAAGGAATTTTAGCCTGAATGATATTCACCCAGGAGTTTACACATGTTGTCATTCTTCCACCTAGAAGTATTTGTCATCCAGAGACCAGAAAATATCCCAGCCACTTTTTGATTTTCTGAGCAATCAGAAATTAACAAACAAAGTCAAAATAAATGGCTTAATTAGAGTAAGCTGAAAAGCAATTGTTCTCCTTTTTCACTGGCTGCACACCTGTAAGTATTAAATTTACAGGTGTTGGAACTGGTTTGCAAAACATTTCTTATTAAAAAGAGGATTATATTTCCACCTCCCAGCAAAGGCATAGCTAAACTCTGTTGTAATTTTAACGAGTCCTGCTCTGCACTGCTACTGGTAAGATTACTCCCCTGGCATGGGAAATTTTCACTCCATTATAGGCACCTTTCACTTTGTGTAAAGCCAAAGTGCTTCCTCCTCCTGCTGCAAATGGGGAAGAAATGAAGGTGGTCAGTTTGGGGATTTTTGCCCCTCTGCTAATTTTTCTTCTTGGTCACTTAGACCATGCTGATAACAAGCAGGATGCATTTCAGGACCCTACTCACCATTTAAAAAGAAGATAAAGTGCAACCAAAAAGAACTGTTTATTCCTTTTCAACAACTAAGTTGATCTCCTTTGCCTATACTCCTCACCAGGAATCTGACTGCTGCCTAGCTAGCAAATATAAAGTCAAACACCTGTTTACCAGACACAGAGCTATGTGCCTGCCATTGCCGATCCATCTGTGGAACATAAACATAACTTTCACCAGCTGCTTCTTTTAGCATGGGCTGGTAATAGAAGCCATTATAGAGTATATCAACAACATACTTTCCTAATAATCATGGGCCGGAGCATCACAGGGTGTAAACTGGCAGAGCCTCACAGAAGGTGATACTGATTTACACCATCGGAGGACCTCACCCTGCTGTGTTTGTTTTCTTCACACTCTTCTCCTTTTAGCACCCTTATTTTCCTAGTTTCTAGCTTGTTTCTGGTTTTTTCCATTATATTACACTAATGAGGCAACATGTTGTGGAATAATTCCTGGGTAGACTCAAGCAGTAATGGATAATTACCTTGGATACTATACAGCCTCAGTATTAATGGTTCTAAGAAAACCTCTGAAGATTCAGAGGTGTGATACTGCAAAGACTCCAACTGGATTTGGGCCAAATGCCCCATTGGTATAAACACGCTCAACTCTATTGACTTCAGGAGAATTATGCCTGTTTTTTTTTGTTGCAAATGTGCTGTAGGTGATTCACAAAATCATGACCAACCATATCCACACTCTTCAAATTTAAGTCGAGCTTAAAATCTCACAGTGCAAACCGCAGATTCCTTTTTGTCTTGCATGAAGGCTAGTGTGTTACAACTATAATCAAATTGCTGATAGTTCCCCTTATCTCTCAGGCTGCTCCAGGATGCAGTAATGAGGCTCTGCTCTTGACAAGCATCAACATACCTCTTTCCCTGTGTCACATCAGTTAGGCAGGTCAGGATCTTGATGGTGACCCAAGACAACATCTGTCCTATGACCAGGCAGGTCATTTTCCTTTCAGTGTAATGGGCAGAAAGGCCACGGGACTTTTTGACTCTTCACTTTCCAGTCAGGAGACAACCTGGAACTCAGAAAAGAAATTCCATTAGTATCTGAGACTTTCAAATGGGAAAAACTTGTACAGCTTTAGAGATGTTAAATTTGGGGAAGCCCATCCTGCTGAGTTCAGCCCAGAAATGGTAGCAGTCCCTGAGACTTACCCATTAGAATTTGCTTTCCTCTTCATAATTTGGTAACATACGCTGAACACTGAACGGTGCTTTCCACCAACTGCAAAAATCAGTGCTCACCTCTAATATATTCCGACTTCAAGTGTGCAACCTTGTTTAAAATGCACTGCTAAAGCATATATTTTCATGTATCGTTATGTCTAAATGCACGATAACCAGGTTGAAAATCAAATTATCTGTGTTAAGGTGAATATTACAATGTGACTACTGCCTGCTGTGCCGTGAATGAATCCTGTAAACACAATCAAATCTCTCTTTCTCTCGCTTTCACACAGAGAGACACATGCACGCCCTTGCACAAGAAAAGAGATTCTTCACCTTCTGCCATCGTATTGTCACAGCAGCTCATGTTTATTGTGAATGACATCTTCAGCTACAACTCAGCATGAGCTCCGATATGCTGGAGCTGAACATCCTACCAGGAAAACCAGCAATGACATTAAAGTTGTTTCATGAATAATGAAAAAATAAATATCACATTTACTGTAGGTACACAAAATGCTGTGTTTAACTAAAAACATTTGCAGAGACATTCCAGGTCTCTGAGGGTAGATACTATTTTATTAACTGTGGATAGAGAACTTATTTAGATGGAGCTGTTTTCATTATATTGGTAATTTTCTCAATTACACAAACGAGAGAACATGTGATCAGTACTCTTAGTAGGATACAGACTTCTCTTTCACAAAACTCTCTCAGAAAATCACAAAACAGCAAATCCTCCATGCTTGCAGTCCATGAGTCTTTCAGCCACTTACATTCTGTATAAGGAGGTTAACTATGTCTCCCAAGTCCAAATCTGTGTAACGACAGTTTAAATCATTTATGGGGGCAAAAAAGCTTAGACAGTAATACAATTATATAAGTGTATAATGCAAAAGAGAATTCAATTGTCTCAATGCCATACAAGGCAAGCTTATTACAGGATCTCAGCAAACGACGCTCAAAACATGACTGCACTGCATCCAGAGTTTTGCTGGCAGCATCAGTGTGTGTTCCTGCCAGCCATCAGAAGTTCATAATCACAAATTTCAGGGAGAAGAAACAAGCCTACTTTGAATTATGGGGTTACAGTGACCAGAGATTTACATAAAAGTTATTCATAGTAGAAATGCTATATTTTGTCCTATTAAGGAGTAAGCAACACACTTTTTACATAGCATTCATGTGTCTGGCAAAAGTGAAATCTTTCAATGATTTCAGGCTTTATGCTAGACTGAAACTTGTGATCTCAAAATGCAACAGCTTTTAATGAAATGCAAATATACTTGATTCCAGGAGTGGAAAACAGTCTCACTACTGTCCCTTGAAAAAAAAAAAAAAAAAGGCTGTTATTCCCCATTCTTTGGAATGTTTCATCCATATTCATAGTAAGAACCCTGAGAAATGTTCCAAAGTGCCAAAAAGTATGAAAACTAATATCAAACACATTGGCAATATCCTAGTAACTATTGCTTATGAACTTATCAGCATGGAAATAGTTATTCTCAGCAAAATTTTCTGAATGGCAATCATAAATAATCAGTTTCGTAAATAGTGCAACTAGTAAGCACAGGCTTAATATTAGTGATCCAAAAGGCCCACCTTTTCTCTCAAGGAGGGTGAACAGATTTGGTTTTTAGCTTCAGCTGAGGCAGACACAAAAATGGTGTCTTCTCCATAAACTCAGGTCTTCCATTTTTTATAGAGTAGTATACTTTATGACTTCTTTCTTGTGAATTCAAGTTGCCTATATTTCCTATTCATAGAGAAATGCTTATTTCCTGCTTAAAACCAGCACTGTTATTTGTTTAACAACATTCTAAATGGCAGTAACAAAAAGAGCAGTAAACAGAAATCCACCTTACTGGTACATGTACACAAAATCTCTAGTTGCTCTTTGCCTTTAAATAAGACAGAAAATTGAGTACTTTTTTTCTCTTTTCAACATGTGCCAATGCTTGCAGCAAAAAAAAAATGAGAGAAGTATAAGGTAGGTTACGTCTTTAGGCTCCCAGTGCGGTCAGGTGGGCTTAGGCAGGTGGTTCAGAGTACCTTCTTACTAGCTGCAAGGCCAAACTGTGAATTGATGGAGGGCCAGCATTGAGATCTGACATGCAAGAAGAGATGCATCAGGTGTCCCTTGTCATGCAGTCAAAAGAGTTAAAAGTAAGCAAATGTATAAGCAAGTAAAACCTATGTATTAATGGGGAATGTGTCAGTCATAGCAATGCAAGCTGTGTTTCTATCATACAAGAAAGGTATAAGTATTCTACTAGGTCACTTAGTTACTTCAACCATATGGAATAAAAAATGTTAAAAAAATTAAAAATCCATTTATTCCTCCAAAGTTGCATTCCATCTGTTTTCAGACATCTATGGAATCTTTTTGCATACAGGATATGGCAACCACTGGTGCCTTGGAAATATTTCTTCCCCTTGCAGATCACAGAAAACCAGGCTGGATACAGACAGCACTGGAGTATGCCCTTTTTTTCTGGTGTTCTTATTTCTCTTGAAAATACAGCAAAATCTAGTCGTGTTTTAAACAGAGGAATCACAAAATCTAGTGTATTATTGCCTGCAAAAATGCAACAGGAACTTCTAATATTAAAAAAAAACCAAAACAGGCTATTCCTTGCTTTTTCCACCTTGAAAATTTTAACTTTCCTGACAGTCTGTTTCTCATTTTCAGCTTGTGGAGACAATAAGAATGATTCAGATGCTATGAAGGAATGCAGCCTGGCATGTAGTGATCTCCACCCTGAAGATAAAAGTGACAAAATTACCCCAGGAGTTATGAGCTCTAGTCTTCATCAATCATTTTTCAAGAAATATTTTATTTCATTCAACTACATATTGTGGCTAGATCTAACTGGGGTATGGTCTTCTTCCTTCTATCCTTGTTCTCAGCATCTTCACCTTCACCAGATGGAAGATATCATCTGCCATGCAGGCTAGGACGAATTTTCTGTATATGACACCAACATCCACGTTTCCTCTGTTTCTTTAGGACCTTCTTTCCTTTGCCATCAGTGGCTCATATACTAGTTCAGCATCAACAAGCATTATCCTGCTTGGTGCTGAGAATATTTTATCCCCTGGTGGAGCTAACCCATAAGGTAAGTACAGACTGTATCTATATTGTCAGCTCAGTTATACTACCACTTCTCTCCTTATTATCCACACCTCACACTAAATCACTCCCAGCGTCTGTATTGGAAGGAGCCAATTGCATCCCTCCAAGCTGAAAGACATTTAGCAGGTAACTCTGCCCCAGGACTATTTCTTTTAGGTCAAAACCACATCAGGTTTGGTGGTCTTACACAATCCTCCAATGCTACATCAGCAGTCCTTTGCACCATAAACACCCTTCATGCCCTTACGCCAAGGCCCAGATTACTTCAGAGAATGTAACTCGGGGCAGATACACGTCTTCCACTATCTACATCTGCATTTTGTTCACCTCCCCAAATCATTTTGGTAACTGGTAGGTGACTCTCATGGAAAACAAAGCACTCAAAAATCCCAAGCCAGCACACCAAAAAGCAGAAGAAATGGCTTTTAAGTGTAAAACTGCATTTAAAAAAAAACAAACTGAAAAAGAAAATCACTTATAGTGGATGATTTGTTTTGGTCTTTGCATTTTGTTTTGAATGTCAGGTCATGTCTTCACACTTTCTTCTACAACTCTAAAGGTGGGGAAACAAAAAAAAGGAATTTAATATTTGTACTTAGTCTCATGCCATCCAAAGCTGACACTTAAAAAAAACCAAATAAAACACACACAAATAAAGTGAAAGTATTGCAAGACTGTTATAGAAAACTGGTACCGGTGACCTCAAGTGACAAGGGACACCTGATGCAGCTCTTCTTGCATGTCAGATCTCAATGCTGGCCCTCCCTCAATTCATGATTTGGCCTTGTAGCTAGTAAGAAGACCTCAAGACCATATTCAATCGGCAGCAGAACTGGAGACTTAAGTTTCCTCCTTTTTTGGACAAATAGTCTCCATCAGTCATTGGGAAAGTGAACACTGAGGAAGCTTGCTGCCCAAGATGGACAAAACGCAAGTGGCAAAACAGCATAACCAGAAAAAACCTAACTGGTGCAAGAAGGGCTGCCGAGGAACATCCTGAGAGTGCATCCATTCACATGAGGCAGGCATGCATCTCCCTGGGTCCACACAAATAAAATATATCTTTCTCAAGAGTTAAAACTAATTAAAGGTTTCCTTTGATTACACAGAGGGACTTGGACCTACACTTCCTTATCAGCTGAGGTGCCTGCACTGCTTCTCTTTAGTTTCACCCATCCCCTGCTAAGTTTAGAAAAGGCAACAGCTGTGGCTACTGACAGAACAAGGCTGGCAGCTGCAAAACTGAGATGCCACATTTCAGTGTATAATTTTCTTTCCACAGTGTCTCTCCCTAACTTTCCTCTTTAAGAGGCACTTAAAATCCATGTGTCTGACTCTATTATTGTTATTGTAGCTATGGAACAGAATGTGATGCTGATGAGGGCCTACCTGTCTAGTTTGCTTCCCTTTCTGGATGCTTTCTTTCTTTGATTCATCATTGCTTGTGACACATGTATTGTCTAAACTATGTTCAAGAACAAGTCTCTAATACATTCAATGGAAGAAGGTGAAAAATCAGAAAATAGTGTATCACTTGCATGCATAAATTTATATGCTAACTTTAAACATCCTGTTCCTGAGAAATATCTTCTACAGAAAGCATGATTTCATGGAAAATTAAGAATAACATTTGCAGTATAATTAAGAATAAAATTTCTTTTGCTTCCTTTGATTAGGAGAGCACCGACATTACATAAATGTTCTTGTCTTTAAGAACTCATCTAGAGATTCTGCGTTCCTTCAGCACTCAGTACATTATCAAATCATATCCGAAGTACTAGGAATTCATGCCCCAGAGGGCATGAACCCAAATTTAAAGTCATCATCATTCTATATATTTTCTGCTCAGTTGAAGGTTTTATGATATAGGCTGAATGTCTTTCCAGGACAATCCTAAAAATAAGCTAATGCAGTGGGGACTGAATTTATTGGACATGTACACTCACCTTCAGTTGATGTTCTCCCTAGGTCAGTTCTCATGTGATTGGCAAGGGATCATGACAGCTTGTATCTTCCTATGAGAAATCCATGTAGACACTGGTAATTAGAACTGCCACTCAGTCCTCCCTGACAACAGCTACTGCAGTGGCTCTGGGCCTCTGAACTAGCTACTGCCTCTGGAAAATCCTGTATCCCAGTGTCTTCTCCTCCGTAGGCACATACCTAATTGCATGTAAACATTCTGTAATTTATTACACGACACAAAAACATTGGTACCTTCAAGCTGAAAATACAGCGGTTGATAAATACTAAAAAACTACGATTCCAAAGTGTCACCTACAATGTAGCTCTCCAACTGCCTTCCCTGACTGGCTGCTGAACCAATGATACTTCATCAGTAATAGAAAATCTGAGAAGGGTCTCAGTCTCTTTTTCAAGGAGTCTAATTCTTACTCGAAGTTGAGGCTTGTAAGTCAGTTCAGTTTTGGAAAAAAAATACTCCATTTCAGTTTGAAAATATCAGTGCATTTTGTCTGCAGCATTCTCAATCAGCCTAAGAACAAAAAGGCTTACCTACCTATTAGTATATTTTTACCCATAACTGGTTTATTCACAAACTGTTAATGACTGCAACTAAAATAAAAAAAAAAAGAAAATGAAAGAAAAGTAATGCAACAGGAAAAGAATCATGAAGCATTTCCAGTTCACTGCTGCATTTGCAAGAGACTAAGAATAAGGCAAGATGTGTGGAAATGTTTGCAAATGAAAATGAGGGAAAATATTTCCTTGTACTAGGATATCTACAGAATAAAACTTGGATTCTATTCTTGGCTTTGCTGCAATTTAGAGGTATCACTTCAGACACAGCTTCCTTGTCTGTGAAATGGGGCTAACAATAGAGCTGTAGTTTCCATGTACTGTGCCCAGTTATTTAGATACCATCTTAAATAGCATCTTTTTTTTCCTGCAGTAGAGAAAAAAAGAGCCAGAGCAAGGCGGTCAGGAATTGTTGAGTTCCAGGGTTGAAAAGGCAGTGAAATCTAATCTCCAGACCATGGAAATCACTGGAAATTGACTTCAAAACACTGTTGATTTCGGTGGTCTTGGGATCAAGGTTTAGGAGAACAAACTTACCAATTGAAGACAAGTCTGTTTTCCAGAGCAATGCTTGACTTCTTGATCGGAGCAGCCTGTCAGACAGCATGAGACTACCTTTGGGGCAAACCTATGCTGAAGAGTTGTATATCAATGTAGGGTGTCCAGAAGCATCTCAGGGAAGGAGCTCCCCCTCTGCTCTCCCCACAGCTTGTTCAAGACAACAAGTAGGATGTTCTGGCTTACCCCTGTGGTTAAGCAGAAAATATTTGGCATCAGACCAGGTGTGCAGAGCCCTGAGGAGCAAGGAAGCCAGGCTATGTGGGAAGAGGCAGGCACAGGGACCTGCTTCCACTTCCCACCACTTCCCACTCCGTCAGCATCGAACCTGCTGGCTATGGGAATTTCAGACATGCTGTGCAGAATCACAGTGCACCAAGTATGCCAGAGCTGGAAGGGACTGCAACCACTGCAACGCTGAATTCATTTTTCCCAGTAATGATCCAGCCCAAGAAGAGCACAGCACAGTGTATTAAGCACCTTGATATTATGCAACCATTCTTCAACAATCAACCCAGAAATGGCAGTGCTGTATTTTCAGACAGGCAGTTACAAGGGTACTCCCATATATGTGCTTCAGAATGAATCCAGTAGCGTAATCATACAATGGATCAGAAATTACTGAGTGAATAATACCACTTCCTTTTCAGACTTCTATTATAGCATGGTGGCAGTGTAATTGTGCTGTATTTGGGTAACGCTTTGGCACAGTGCACAGGGAAGTACATGTGGAGTTCTGTCCCTGTTCATGGACACTTCTTATTGAAGCGCCCGTCCACCACAGACACAACATAGCCTTCACTTCTATCATTGTTGAACTATCTGTTCTCTGCATTCAAAACCCCCAATAAATTAAATACGAAGCTCACAGATTTCTACTCCATCGACTGCATCTAGTTTTCAGAGGATGTAAAACCCAGCGTGTTGGTAGTGCCAAGCTCATCCAAGGTAACCCATAACTCTCTTCTCAGGGATGGTGGGACAGAACAACGTTAAGATGTAAGTAGCAAAGTACACACTGTTAACCCATGGAAAAATGCAGTTTAGAAATGTTACAAAAGATGACAACACGTCATTGCAATCCCAGGCTACACAGGCAGAAGATAAAATCTAAAGGAAATCACATCTTAAGCACTGAAGTAGAGTTACGGCAGCCAAATAATTAGAACTGCCCTTTTAGACAGCACAGAGCACCATTGCACTTAAAAGTTCATGGTATCCATAGTATTCCAATTTTGAAACAAATAACCTTTTGCTTATTCCTCTTCCCCGCTCTTCCCTCCCACACCACTGTGTAATAATCTCTATACTAGTTCTCCATGTACTAGTAGAACAGGTACCTCCTGAGAAAAATATTCTGAATTCAAGATGGTGGCCATTTTATTTCATTTTTTAACGTAACTGTTTAGCAGAAGCTGCGGAATGGAAAATTCTCTTTTGGAGAAATTTGTGAACTGTTCATTTTCAGAGCAGTTCTTGTCTGCTGCTCCTTCCAGTGACCACTCTGTCCCACCGCCAGCCTTTCCTGCTCCCTGTTGATGTGGTAAAGGAAATGGAGTAAGTGTGTACCCAACAGGTACTAGTAGTCCAATCCTAAATACATTTGAGCCCATTTCAGTTCAGGTTTGACTCTAGAAATCCTACTAACTTTGAGAAGTACCTCACTTCCACTGGTGGGGTCATGAATATCAGCATTTCTTCCAGCAGGAGAAGGTGAAAACTGTTCTGAATGCCTACAATGGCACAAAGGTACCTTGGGAACTTTCTCAGTTCACAGAATATAGAAAGACAGCTAGAAAGCGATTCTTGCCGAACCTGACTAAAAATATGTTTGCAACATCATTAATGGATTCTATTTCCTGTAACTGAAAGGCAATTTGATAAATCATCCTTTGCCATAGTGCCACTAATTGCAACGGATTCTGAAAAAAATATCCCAAATGATTATTTTTTTTTAGAAAATCCACAAATCCTGAAGGTACACTGCTGGCAAGCCCTCGAGTGTTTATATTACAAACCAAGCAATTTAAATAATGCCCAAGTTCATTACGTTCAGCTCAATGCTAAGGAGAGGTCCCCTCTTCCATTGGCTTCCGAGAATACACCAATATAGAACCTTTTATTTTTCACAACAACTGATTGGCTTTGTGTGGCTAGGACTAAATTACAGTAGCAGGATTTTAACTGCGGAAAAGACTATAAAACTTTCTGCCCCTTATTAACTACTGTGTGACTATTAGGTTTATGGGCAATGCTAACGTTGCAGCATAGGAACAAAAACATTGTAAATGGTCTCCAATATGTTGGGAAGCAATTTTCCCCAAGAGAGGCAGGGGGCCCTTCCAATCCCGGTAAGGATTGGAAAGGGTCATGTGGCACATATGTAAAATTAGATTAAACTCTCTGTTGCTAAGTAATTAAACCTAATTGTAAACTTGGACAAGTGCTAATTTTAAAACAGAGCTCCCCGTTCAGAGCTCCAAAATCTCTATTGAAAGTTCATGGAAAATGAAAACTGCCTCTTTAAAAGAAATCAGCTTGCAGCTCCCTAGAACAGAGCCCCTGGGCAAGTGGTTCAAAATATGATTTTTATAAACAAATCTGACATAGCAAACTTAATGCAAAACCCTATGCATATAACATCACTTATGTGTGCAACTCGTTTAAATTATAGCTGTAGAGAGAAGGAAATAAAACTGGCATATTAACCTTTGGCACAACAGTGCTCACATACTAGCAATGTTCAGCAGCAGATGATATTATTGTGACTCCCACTAGTATTGTCATAGTGAAGGGTCTGTCAGAATTCATGTTTGAAACCTCTACAGTCAGAGTTTATTAATTCAGCCATGAGCATCCGTTCCAGACCTACCTTGGCACGTACAGTCTTAAGAGCAAAATCTTTTTTACTGCAACTTCCCTTTCCCTATCACCTTTGTATTTAAAGTCACTGAATGCAAAAATAAAATAAAATAAAACAGAAATTCATGAAATACAGTATATTATAAAACATTGAACACAAAAATAAAACAAACCAGAAATAAATGAAATATACCATTCCATGGCTTATTCCCGTAAGCTCACTGGATGTCTTGCTTCCTAAATGTCCTTTTTAATGCATGGTCTGCTAATTCTTCCTCAAGAGAGAGGACCCCTTCCAGTAGTTCAAAAGGACAAGCTAAATGCATGAGCAAGATAGTCTTAAAAAACAACTTACAAATAAAATTGAAAACATTCTCAGATTTTTTTTAGTGAATGCTCCACACATTCCTATATAACTAACAAAAGCATCCCATAAAACAAGCCTTCCTTGTTAAATAAATACTTACTCTGAGTAGCTTTGACAATGTCACTCCGGCCTTGATGTACATTCTTGGCCTGTCTACATGCTCTAAACAATTTTGGTCAAAAGTTTCAGACACAGGACTTACACAACAGCTTGGGCTGTCCTTTGACTTGGTTTCTTCATGCATCTTGAAAATGAAAAATGGTTCACTATATATGAAGGCCACGAGGTTTACCTGTGGGTAAGGTTGATTTCACCTGGAGAACAGTCAGCCTTCAGAGTGATGGTAAATGGAGACAAAACCCAGCACAGGTCCAAGTGAGAACATTTCTTGGCTCTTTATTTCAGAGCGTGACTCATAAAAGGAAAAACATTAAGCCAAAAATTTCAGAGTTCACAAAATCACAGAATGTTAGGGGTTGGAAGGGACCTCTGTGGGTCATCTAGTCCAACACCCCTGCTGAAGCAGAGTCTCCTATAGCAGGCTGCACAGGACCGCCTCCAGGCGGGTCTTGAATATCTCCAGAGAAGGAGACTCCACAGCCTCCGTCGGCAGCCTGTTCCAGTGCTCCGTCACCCTCAAAGTAAAGAAGTTCTTCCTCATGTTCAGATGGAACTTCCTATGCTTCAGTTTGTGCCTGTTGCCCCTTGTCCTGTCGCTGGGCACCACTGAAAAGAGTTTGGCCCCATCCTCCTGACACCCACCTTTGAGATATTTATAAGCATTTATAAGGTCCCCTCTCAGCCTTCTCTTAAGTCTACAAAATTGACATTAAGTGAACCAATCCAGAGAAATATGACAGCAAGACAAGTTTTGGAGTTCCATTGCACTTCCCTTGCCCATGCAATGAAAGTGAAACAAGTGAAAACCTGCTGCTGTGCTAGAGGATACAATGGTTGACATAATCACCTGGTTATTGGCAAAACCATTAGATTTGAGAAAAGTTACTTTACCAAAATATCACAGGACCATAGCAAGACGCAGTTATATATATTTAATGACACCTAGATAGATTGGTCTGAGCAACCCTCACTTTCTCTACTCTGTGGAATAATCCTGAGAGCCACCTTTACTTCCCTGTCATCCCTTCTATCTCCAACCCCCTGGGCCAAGCTGTGACATGGGCAGTGCTAAGCAAACGAATACATGATGTACTTATAGTAATGAGGGATTAAGCTTGTAACACCTTTTCTGTCGTTACTTCCACTGATGGAACTAGGACAAATCAGGACTGCAGAAGCAGCTATGCAAGCCCTACACAGCACAGAGCCAAAGATCAATGCACATGAACCATAAGGAAAAAAAGACAAGATTTCGAGTACCAAAAATAAGCTGCGAAGAAACTTAATCCTCAAAGGTCAGATGTGCATCTGAAAGGCCCAGGCTATGCCTTTGTATCAGAATGTTACAACATTAGCCCTAATGACTTAATAATTTTGCCCTTGACTTGTGTCAACAGGAACCTATCTTATTACATGGTAAATTAGTTGCTTCCAGCCTACTCCAGACTCCTAGGTGATGGGAAGACAGAGGCACTTCTAGCAAAATAGAAATGTAACCTAGCACCTAAACAGTGTTGCTTAGCAGTATTTAGTAGCACTTTAGTTTTTGTACATGTGTTTGAGTAAATTTAGGAAGGCTGGACACAGAGTGGGGAAGACGCTACCACATTTGGCATTCGAGAGCCAAAATTACAAGAAAGGCATCTCCTTTTCACACTATTGTGCAGTGTCATCAAAGGTCACCGTCTGCTGCAGATATCAAGGGATAATGAGCTAGGGTCAGGCGTAATCATGGTAGGCTCTAGGTAACAGAGGACGCTTTCTTATGCTCCTTCGCTTTTCTCGGAGAAGTTTGCATTCTTTACAAACTTCCTTCACATCCACACAGAAACAGTTTGCAAGCCTGGAACAGCACAAAGCCACCGGGTGACCAAGGTGCATTAGCACCTAACAGTTCAGAGCCTTTCCTTCCATAAAACAAGGACAACCAGTAGTTTCTAAAAGAGTTACTGTTAACAGGCAATTGTCTCACTCTATATGAATTGAGAAATTCCATATTTTCTGATTTATCTGGAAGACTTTGTTTCACATCTGTCCTAAAACCTGTCTCCTGTCAGCTAGACAAAGGGTTACTTTTCACAATAAATACACAAGAAGGGAGAGACATGCTTATATAGTTATGTAAGTCTTCTTTAAGGAGTTTTACAGGCAAGTAAGATGCAGCTGCAGACACTAGACTTTTAAATCATTTAAAGCTGACATAAGCTGATCCTAGGCACAGTTTAGAATCATGTTTTAACTTTTCAGCTCTGACAATTACAAATTGTTTGTATTAGCTCCACAAGTATTCCTATTCAGCAGTATTGTCAAAGTCCATTCATCCCCGTCTCGTAACAGCACACCAATCCTTTGCTTTGCCAGCCTCCATCCATAACCTTCATCCAACTGTTACCAACCACACAGGGAGGGGCAGGAGAGATCTACAGCCTGCAAAAAGAGCCCCTCATCTGCAATCCGTGGTAGCTGCAGTTTCCCACATTTTAATGTGGTTTTTAGACCATCTCAGCTCGACGGGAAGAAGCTTGGCATCCTCTAAGCATGTTGCACTTGTAACCTTTGAAGATGTTCAAAAGAGAAGGAAAAAAAAAATGAAAGTTCTTAACCATTTTGCATGAAGTTGCATGAAAAGTCTTGGGGCCTAACTTGACTGGAACTGTTTTAAGTACTTCTCTACTACAGCAGCAGTGCGTCATATGAAAGGCTTTGTTTGGCATTTATCCACAGCTATAAATAAAAAACATATTTATCTTTGGTCATGCATATAATTTAGAAGTCGGACAGAAGAAACCTTTTTTCTCCTTTTAAATCTGTACCAAGCCCAAGATAAATTCTTATAAATTATTTCTCTTAAAAGGAGGAAAAGAATAAAACAATAACAAAATAGCTTGGCCAGTTGGAAATCTGGAAAACAGATTATTTCTTTGGATGGAACAAAGTGTGTGTATGTGTCATCATGACTTTAAACAGTTCCACGGTTCCCCATGGAAATACTTAATTGAAGCTAATAAGATGCGGAGTTATCAGTGGTTTACCATGATAGTTTTCATATGGTGTCTCCAAGATGTTTTACCTCCTTTAAAACTTATTGACCTAAGATTGTGTTAACTGGTAATCTGAGCAGCAACCACCACAGATACCAAATTTGGTGAAACCCTACTCACAGAGGGGACAGGAGTTTGGGCAAAACCCTTGAAACTCCAACCTTTATGTTAACGCAAACACTTAACCTTCTGATTTATAGCATGTGTGACAACTTCCAAAGCAACCCCCAAATGAAAGACTTATTTGCCTCTTAACACTTACAGCATGGGTCAGAAGTCCTTTCCTTTGGCATCAGAGAATTAGGAAAGAAACTGTTGTCAACAGTGTATAGATCCCAACAGAAATGTTCCCTCAACTCCCATGCTTCAAAAGGTGATTCTACAAGCTCACCTGCCTGGCAATTCAGAGGATCAGGCCCACCTTCCTCCACGAAGCAGATGACTTGATCACAAATACATACTAAGAAAATTTTTTAGTAGTTACAACAATTAAAATTATTGTGCCTTTCTTATATTCCAGTTTAGAAAAGTAAATCCCTGCTGTATTTGAGATGGATATATAGCCTCCATGGACAGTAATACATTTTTAACTATAAGCACATCTCTACACAACCTACTGGAGAGACAGTAAAGCTTTCTGTATGTGCAGAAGCAGGTTATTTGGCATCTGCAAAGTGCAGGTGCTTATATAAGCATCTGTCTATATCCATTTCTGATAATATCTCAAAAAGAATTCGGCTTGAACCAACGTATTTGTGACACTATACATGATTAAACCATTCTGAAGTTAATGGAGAAGGACAGTTTTATCCTAGACTGATAACAGCACAGTTTACAAATGACTTCGGGTAGAGGTAATCTGCATAACTTTGGCACTCATTTCACACCTAAATTTTAGGCAATTAATGAAATTCTCGTCCTAAAACTGGCCAAAATTAAGCAGCTTATCATTATGTTCCTTCAGGAAGAGAAATTTGCAGACATTTTTTGGCATAACCACCTTTTGTCTTCAGCCACTTTTTTGCCTGAAAACTTGTTCCTTGTGCCTGCAAACACATCCACTGCACGTGTTTCTTTTTAATGTTAATATTCCTTTTTAAATATAAAATCCCCACTGAAAAAGTCAAGTACATGTCTATGGACTGCAGGGTCAAGTGCAGTTACCTATCAGTAACTACGTCAGTCAGCAGCAAGTACAATGCATTCATTAACCTATAAGCAACAGTGGTATTTAACTTACACTGACCAATATTATATTCTGTATGAAAGAAACCACATGCAGATACCATGGTATAGGAAATGCAAGGATACAATAAATGCCACGGGATAATATTGCATTTGGAAGTAGTTTAAATCAACATAAAGAGTGAATCATAAGATGAAACAACTACTTTGCAGCTGCTTACAGAAAGGGACAGCCTGGGGAACCGGCACTCGGGATTAATACAACCTTCTAAAGGCAGTGAGCACGGTGAACAGGAGCTGTGCGTTCTTTTTCTAGCCAGCAAAGAGTGAAAGTCACTTCCTGACAGCAATTCCCATCTTAGGTATCCACACCCTGTGACACGTCTGACTCTCCATCAACTACTACTAGGGAAGTGAGGGCAACTAGGCTCCTAAGTCAGGTGTCTTGTGTAATTAGCAAGGAAAGAATCCAGGCTAAACTTCTTGGCATATTTCTGTTACCAGTTTCCCCGTAAGACAGTCTGTAACTTTATGTGTGTTACTTAAAAAGCAAAAGTGCCTAAGATTTACAAGGTTAGCAATGTACGGTGCTGTAAGCAGCATGCAAACTCAGATGCTGCGGGATTCTTTACCAGTGCAAGTTTTCATCCATCCCAGCATATGGATGAACTGAGCAGAGAAGGAAGCCTGATTGTAATTACATTAAGCACTTTGGCAATAAGGAAAAGTTTGTACTTGTACACAGATGGCTTTATGTTACAATGCTATAAATGTGCCAAGTTTCATGGCTTCACCACGTGATGCAGAGAAGGGGCTTGATCCAAAGTCTGTGCAAACCTGCTGAAAAGCTCTCACTGATTTCAATGCATTTGTATCAGGTTTTTGGTAAGTCCACTGGACACACCTGGCCAAAGTGAATAGCTTTTTGAACTAAAATGCAATTATTTTTAGACCATTTTTAGCCTAGTTTGCCTTTTTTTAGCCCAAGTCTTCATGCTCTGGTGACTCTGTTTTCCTTTAAAGGAGAAACAATAAAGTCCAGTTCAGGTTGATTAAAATTACTTTGCCCACTGTAGCTCTAATCTAAGCTGGAAATATGAACTTTACAGATCTTATGGAAACTACCTGGGGAAAAAATACTGCAATCTTATTCTACGAGGCCTCCCGAGTCCTTCTGGTGTTTTTGATTCAAGTCATCTTTTTTGTGACCCTCCCACCCCTACTACTTCAAGGTAAAAGATTTTTAAACTTACTTTAAAAGTCCTTAATTTAGAAAAACAAACAAAAAGTCTGTCAAACCATTCCCCAGTGTCTCACCGTAACTTATTTTACAGTAATATATCTTCACCCTGACAGTTCTCTGATGATGCATTACATTAATACATCATAATGACAATACTCATGATCTATTTTCTGAAAGGGCTATCACCTACACATTCCATCTTTCCAGCACAGCAGAAGATCGTTTGGGAAAAGGGAGAGAAGGGAAGGTAAATAATGTTCTTTACCCAGAAGGCAAAATCTCACAAGAGAATGTGGAATTAGGTTGATTGCCCTTGTTAAAATACCGAAAAGAGTAAGACATAAAATGCCTTCTGTGCACCAACAACTTCTGTCAGTAAGATGACCCGATTGTTCCTCAAATACTGATGTTCATGCTGGAATATAGAAGGGAAATTCTTTAATGTATTTGTATCAGTCACGCTAATACAGAAGAAAATGACTCTAGGAAATAATCATGATGACTTTGGCAGGGTTGAAAGATTGTGATAATGAGAGGTGCAATATTTAAAAGGGTAACTAAGGCAACCCGCAAACAGAAATAACTGGCAGCCTCAGTGAATAATCTGTGTACGCTCCAAAGAGTCACCCATGACTGGCACAAACCAAAATCTCTTCAGTGCCCAAGCACAGACAAGATGATGACAGGGCTTTTCAGTAGGAAATAAAGTTAATTTCTGACATGGATATCTGGCCTTCCACTACATCACTGCACACAAGAACCAAATCATAGGCTGGTGTTTGCTGTGCTAGGTTCAGCACAAATAGAACAAAGACAAGCCTGGCCTCAACCAATTTAAACTCATTTTCCAAGGTTTAGAATGCAAAATCAGTTGCTGGCTCAGAAAAGCCTGTTGCCTGGGCAGAAGGTAGTAGTAACTTTGCTCCAAAGTCTCACCTTGCACATGCGACTGTGTGGGCTGAACAGTATGAGATTTGACAGATATCTTTCACAAAAACTGGTCTAAAGGGGCCTCCTGATGTATTTGGCTTGTACACAGGTAATGCTGACAACAGCCTTGCATAAAGATCGCAAGGGCAGTCAGAACATACCTTGAGTCTAGTGGCAACCTTCTTTTTTCAGAAACATGGTCTTTCCATCCACTACCAGGCTACTGAATTGTTAGCATTCAGCGTAGGTGGCGAGAAGAAAACAGTGGAACAATGAACTTCTGGCTTTTTAGGGTTCTGATAGTGATCTGATGTTTCGGTGAAAAAGTTGACTTTTGCAAAACACAGCAGACTCTTTTCCACACTGAATTGCTGCTGTCTACCCACACTCCACAAGTATATGAAGATCATTTGGACCATGCTATTAAGATTCCTGAGGTCTTATGCTGTGTGTGATTGGCAGAACTGTCTGAGAATAAATATCTTCCATGACCTCTCTTCTTTTACAGACTTCTCTAGAAGCACCCACTGCGCCATAGAAATGGAGTCCAATGAGAAATGTTCTGGCCTGGCAAATACTTACCTGCATCACTGCACAGGACTAATGCAAAGAAGAGCACACAAAGCACTTTCTGTTTCTGTTTGCTCTTGCTGATGCTGCACCGGAGGGGTAAATCTGATGTCAGTTTTCTTAAACAACTCAGAGGCCTGAGGTATTTCCTTGTTAGTTGAAGAATTACGAGACATTTAATGGCAAAAAAAAAGATGTCATGATTAAGATTCATAGAAAAGGATTAAAACATTACAGTAAGACTGAAAGCCAAAGAAATACGTATCTGAGCATGCATTTCAGTGTGCAATCATCCTAGCTGGCAAGCAAATTGGGTTTGAATGAGATGGCTCTAATATTAGTGCTAGTGTGAAGTTCTGCATAAGGCTTGGACATTGCTGTTTTGACTTTGCTAGAAACACTTGAGGGAAGAGCCCCAGATTCTTGACGGGGACTGGCAGGTCACTGTCTCAGATATGCTGAATATGGAAGCACCAAGATTGCAAGCAAAATGATGGGAGAGTCAATGTTTACTGGACAGATGAAAACAAGCAACGATGCCCAATGGAAGGCAGTGCAATAACCACATTCTCTGTGGTGTGAATGAGTGTGAACGGGGTGTTTCTGAAAGGTGCTTATTGACCTCTGAATCTTTAATCTGCAGAGATCTAAAGTATAATGAATATAGGAAGCCACTACATGATAGCTATGGTGCCTTGCTAGCAAGCCTATCTCCTGAGGGTCATTTACAGGCAAAAAGAAAAAGGTTCTAATGGAAATCAGCTGATACAACCAACCCTACTAAATCCACTGTCACTTTTCTATGACCACTTGCAAAAGCCTACTGTAATGTTATTTTGCATTGCAAGCATTTGTCCTTTAGTTGTGAACGGAAACAACCTGCTCATTTTGTAGATGAGCCATCAGTTTCTGGATACTGCTGCTCTGAGTCAAGGAAACTGCATTACCAAGTCCCATCAATGCCAGATTTCTTGCGCATGCCAGATGTCCTGTCACTTAAGAAAAAAAAAAAAATCAGTGTCCTCAAACGCACCACGAAAAATGCTAACTGACTTGCACTGGGGCCATGTATATACTTAGCAGTTAAAAAAAAAACCCCTTCTTACTGACTTTACAGCAGGGATAGCACCCCACTTTTTGTCAGCAATGCAAAAAATGCTATTTTCTGTCCTAGTCCAGCCTACCCTGCTGTCTCACCCTAGGATGAACTGGGGAAGTATTAGTGAAAAGCTTTTCAAAGATACTCCATGTAAACAAAACAGAGGTCTCTGTATATTTTTGTATGATGTCTTCTGTTCTTAGAACCAACTTTTGCTCTTTTCATCAAACATAGCTCTGGATAAGATGCTGTAATTTTAGTTGGTAATAGAGTCTAAAGTGTTTTTCCTGCCTTCACTGGATCCCGGCATTGAATATTCACAGCAGCGTTGTTTATTCTTTCACCCTCTTTTTTCTGATGTTATTACTGTGAAAACTGAGGAAGCGTCACAATTGTATTGCCTTTCGTACAGTGACTTTCAGGTTCACTTTTAAACTCAATAATATGAGTTTAAAGGAAACTATTAAAAAAACTGAAACAAGGCATCTTTATTACTAAGGCTAGCTGACTCAAATGATTTTATCAGAATGTTCATTGCTATTTTCCCTTATATGTTAAGTGAGAAGCACATATAGAAAGTCCTGGTAACCATCATAAAATCCATAGATCCACATTACTGTAAAAAAAATTGCTCAGCTAAAGTTCACAAAAAAACAAAAGTGAAATTACCCCAAAGGAATCTCTGTGTTTCAAGACAATTTTCTTGCTGAGTTTCAAATATTAAAACTCTCCCAGTTGTTAAATAAAGAGTGATGAGAAAATGCATGCAATTTTAATTTCCACTGGGATTATGCCTGGTGTGAGACAATCATGTTGTTAGATATTTTTCTAAAGACTAAAATGATGTTATAGCATCTGTGAAGGATGTTATGAAGAACAAGGTACTGAAATAAAAACATTTTTATCCCAGATTGGCTACTTGTTATACTTTTTGCTGAAATTGCTTGAATTAGAATTTATGTAAAGCTTTATTATCTAAGACACTTAAGCTCAACTTGGTTTAACTGATGTATCTATTAGCTTAGCTATCTTGAAGTTAGTGAAGGGTTGATGCATCAACTAATAAGAATCCATGCAAGTCCGATGGATATTTATAAAAAATGACATAATGTTCACTTGTTTACCCCCCCAGCAGTGCAAAGCAACAGCATACTTTAAAATCAAAGCTGATGTTCATGATGCTCCCTGCAAAGCCATCCATTAGTGGAATGACCAAGTATTTGAAACCCCTGCGCACCCGCCTTTGTTCTCTGAGGTGTGATGGGATTTCAGGTGCTCTTCAAAGATCTTTGTAGGGGGACCAAAAAATGGGGAATGACAAAGAGGAAATTTAAAAAACAAATTACAGTGTTAAATATAACTAGTTCATAATCAGGCGCTGAGAAACTGATATACCAGGTATGAAGTATTACACTGTAATTGTAAGGAGGAATTTGTTTGGGCCATGACTTTGGCTGTGGCTGGGAAAGAATTTAAAGGGACCTACTAAACAGTTCCTTTGTTAGAAAACTAAAATTGTCAACCATGGCTATGAAAGCATACTGCTAGAAAAGCAAACATTACCTTGTTTGATTTTGTTTTATTTTGTTTGTCAGATCTGTAACTTCTAAAATGCTTCAACCTGGAGGAAGGAAATAACATTAATGAAAATGCTTATTACCTGAAAAATGTGTCATTTTTTTAACTGAGGATAGACATGACAATATTGATAAAGTTCACAATAAATACTGACAATCATGCATGCTTTAGCTCCCACACCTCTTTAAAAGTGGCAAAATAAAAAGGTATGGGACCTGCCTCCTTCAGACTCATTTCCCTCCTCTCCCAAGGGTCCATCTTGAACAACTTTCAGGAACTTCTAAAGTACTTTTATCCTTTTTTATTATTAGTATTATTCAGTAATATACTTAGGACAAGGAAGGGATAGAGAAATACGAATTTTCACCTCACTCCATTTTCAGACAGTTTTCACAAAGAAAACTGCTCTCTAGGAAATTCTCAGGTGAACCCAAATTTTTCCAAATCTCCTTGTATTTGATTGTCCTCATACAGGAGTTTGCCAAGGGAGATGTTCTAGAGGAACTTCCTGGGTTAGAGGGCAGTTTGTTTGCTTTATGTTGTTTCCTGTTAAATTGCAAACTTGCTCATGGAATGGGTAAAACCTAGGCAAGCAGATCACTTTTGTGAATCTTGGACTAACACTTGTCTGAATGTAAGGAATGGGTAGTAGCAGGAATTTTCCTTGACAGGCAGCTGCATAGCTGGAAAGAGCTGTGAGAGTGACAGGGAGTTTATGTATCCTGGAGATGTGGAGAAAAACAAAGGGAAATAGGGAAGAAGGGGAAAAAAATTAAGCAGCAAAAATCAGCAGTTACTATAGCAGAACTATACTGCTGGTTCATTTTTTTTTTACTTGATTTAGAAAGAAAAATAATATGCACGCTTTTTCAGATTGTGTTTGGAGGCAGTATATTTAAGCAGAATAGACAGAGTGGGTGATATGAGTGAGAATCTAATGATAATACTAATTAAGGGAAATTTCAAGGCCAACCAAATGTGGGAGACCAAATCTCTGCCCCCTCCTCCACTATTGACAAAGTGGTGCCTCTTCCATTTCTGGACATTTCCAGAGATAAACTGGGACAAAACAGCACAAGAAAAGACAAAACAATGCCAAATTCAGGATCTAGGTGACAGTTCCAGCAACAGGTGTCCCAAAGCCAAGTCAACAATGGCAGCAAATCCAAAAGCAGCAATACAGGCTCCAGGAGGCACTGCACGTTCTTCCTCTCTTCTAGCCTCTAATCAGAGCCATCTGCAGGGTGTTAGTCCACTTCAAGGCTGATATGAAAGATCCTTACAATTACATTCACACCTACCCAGCAATGAGTAGATTTCTCCAAATTAGTCCTACAGGACTCATGCCCATGAGGTAGAGAGCACATAACACCATTCCTAATCTTGGTAGCCTCCATCTGGGTTTCTACAGGGCTGGCCCATGGTGTGGCAGCCCTATGTTCATCTCTAAGGTTTCTCCAAAGCCAACATCAGCCCTTGACATCTTTAATAAATGACATGAGCGTTTATCTAGGGATGCCACAAAGCCTGTACCAGTTCCAATAGCAGAGCTCAGTCCGGGGTGGGGGGGTATTACCACGTATCAGGGAATCCATTTTTCCATCAAGTAAGATGTAATGGCCTAGGCTACAGCTTACTAAATGGGTAGCAAAGGGGGTCAACATCTGGCCATTTCTCCTAAATGGCCAAAAAGAGGTTTTAAAACCTGCAGGGTCAGAAAGTCTCTCTCTCCACTGTGCTTCAGAAATGCAAACCCACTTGGCCTGGTTCTTGATTTACCATTACTGTATCTGAAGCCTCCAAAACAACATTCTCAAAAAATGTGTAGTACAGTTTTGTATGTGCAAGGATATCAGTAAGTTACTTCAGAAATTAAATGAAGATCACCAGGTATAGAACAGTTTGCTGTTTACTGTATGACACTGCAGCTGTCAAAAATGTAACCCATAGAAACAAGTTGGAATTAGAGAGAAAAGGCAAATCTAAACAAGTCTTTGCTGACTTCTGCACAATAAGGGGGGTTGCAGAGCTCATGCTAGTGGAAAAAAAAAAAGAAAATCCAGTCCCTGAAATTGGGAATAGGACTCAGGAAAAGCTAGGTCCATTCCCCTCTATAGATTGATTGTGTAAACGATGGGCATATTTAAACTCCAGTCTCAAACACAGAGAATGGGAAATTAATACTCTCTACTTCTGTCCTGCCTAATGAGATTGTAAGATCTCTCATTAATTGTTTGTCCCAGTCACAGCACAGCTGAGACCAGACCTCCTTTGGGGCCCCTCTACTTTATGATGCAATTAATGCACATAACCCTATGCCATTTATAGTTCTCGAACCCTAATGTGTAGTGTGTGCTGGGATGACAGCTTTTTGTGACCATCAGTGTCTCACTGGTAGCAGGCCTCCTTTCATTTTGCATCTTCTGCATCTACCTTTTCTTCTGTGTTACAATCCCTCTAAGCTCCTGAGTGCTGGAGCTGATGAAAAGCAAGACCATCCTTTTATAGGAGGCCAGAGTAAAGCAGAGATGAACTAGGTAACTACTCACAGACATCTGACAGACCAACTCTCCCTTATTTTACTTGCTAAGGAAGGTGAAGTGGTAAGAATGGTAAAACTCCCATTGATCTCAGCTGGGCCAGGAACTCTCACTCTGTGACGTTCTTTGTCAGGGCAAGGAGGGTTTTGCTCAGTCTTCCTGTCCCACCTCACCTTCCCAAAGCTACTTCTATTTCTCCACTGAAGAGATTTCCAATGATAACTGCTTCATCATTAAATTGCTTCTTTGTGCCAGAATGTATTTGTTTATTTAATTTGTGTACCCCCATGAACTAACACCTTCTTTGCATTTAACAGGCAGTAGCTGGGCATGCAAACTTAAGGCTATGTTCTGCTGAAACTGCAAAATGAAACACAAGAGCACTCCTAACTTCAGGGAGTTTTGTAGAGAGAAAATAGGAAGTGAAACAACTTTAAAAAATGCACACTTTTGTAATCCATTAAAGCTTTCATTGCTTTTGCCAAAACTTCACTTTGAAGAAGAACCAGCTGTGGATTTGATTTCTATGTTTCTCAGCCATAAGTCAATAGAGGATTCAATTTTAAAGCACAAGACCTATAACATATAGTGTGAATCATCTCTTGTCTGCATATAAGATAGCACAGATAGATAACGTGCTTAGTGAAAGCTTTATCACCAAGGAAACACATTCATAAGCATTGAATCTAGCACCTTAACATTTACAACTCACTTTAAAAAAAATACCAGCTGTAAATAAGTCCATACTCATAACTAGAAATATGTGGTATCTATCACTCATGCCTATTGTAAGAATTACTCATCGCCTAAGAGTGGCAATGGGCAAAACCAATTTGCAAAAGTTCAGAGCTTCTGGAGATTTGGACTCTGATCTACCAGAAGTTAATTGTTTCAGAGAGATAATAATTTTTTGGTAATTATGTCCAACCAATCCATAAGTAACCCCTCACAGAATAGGTTTTATCTAGTGCCACTTGCTATTTCCTAAAGGTCATGGAATCTCTTTTCCTCACCTCTAACGGCTCACCTTTCCTGGGTGCACTATGGGGAAGCATAATTCCAGCAGAGTGGAAATTCAGTCAGCAAATGAGGCATCGACATAAATATTCATGGGGGAAAAAAACTTTTGAAAAAATGTTGAGAAAAGAGAGTAGGTAAATCATGGCATCCTCGGGAGACTACTAAGATATGCACTGACAATTTATATGGATTTGCTTAAAATTTTGTCTGTAATTTAGGTAGTGTTATCATACTTACCAACTTATCACCTTCTTTCGAGTATTTGGGCACCTCTTGAGCACTGGACACTTGATCGAGGATAGGACAGTTGCCCAGATGGCATGTGGCACCTCTTTGTCATATCCTCGATTTACAGTTTAGAAATTAGCAAGGGAAATTATTCTGGATTACTCAGGGACATGCTTATGCCCCAGTCAATATACAACAGTTGTTCAGGTTTTAAAATATGAATTTGACTTTCTGGCTAGGATTCTTCCCCCAGTTTGCAAATCAAGGACCTGATATGAAGGCAAGCCGCTGGAGAAGCACACGAATTCACAGGGACTATCTGTGTGTACAAGGCTAAGTTTCTGCATAAGCGCAAGAAGACACAGTGGGCATTATCTCAGGGTAGAGTCCCAGTGGAGTTCAGCATAGCTTAATATGGTAAGGATTCAGTTTCAAGATAAAAATTTGCAGGAAAAATTTTGAAAATACTTGATTATGACTTGTTCTGCCTGTGGTCACTGATAACACTTTTATTGACCTTGGCAGGAAGAGAAGGAAGCTGATGCTATGTGCCATTAGAAAGCCAGCTCTGAAAACACACAATACATTTAACAATATACTTAAAATATTTGACTCCTTGCAGTTAATCCTATAACGACACACATTCATAGAGACCTTTGTTTAATTGAGAATACTCTGAACTCAATTCATTTCTTGCTCCTGTCTGGTTCCATGAGGCTAAATAGATACAAATCAATGAAGCCATTTCCCAACTCAGGACTCAAAATCACCAGGAGTCATCACAAAATCCAGTGCCCACAAGAGCCTGAGACATAAAACACCAGACTCCAGTACCCAAATTTGATCATTCAGTGAAGAATAAGATATAAAGGATTACTTTAAAGCGACTGACCATGAAGAAAAAGAACACCAACTAGTGGGTAATGACACAATCTTGAACTTTCACATCACATCTTGGCAAATATTACTGCACTATAATTGAGTTCATCATGTTCCATGAGCATGCCCACACTTTCACCTCTATTTCTGGATGATTTCCATTGGTGTTATGCAAAGGACACTACTGTCTACTGGGAGGTTGTCTGTGCTAACGCAAAGTACATTCTTTAAAATTGTTTAATTCACTCCTGCTTGTAGCTTCTCAGCTCTCAGATGCTCCCTAACGAGGACAGTAATTCTTACGAGGACAAAGGGAGGGGCAATGTTAAGGTTTCCTACTTTTTTCCTTTTTCTCTTCTAAAGAAAACCTTTTATTCAACCCTGATGCCATAAAAGAAGGTGATGTCATAATTTATGATATTAAACTGGTTACTAAAATGTCATTACACAAGTGATGTTCTAATTGATGATATTAAACTGGTTAGTAGGATAGTGTCAAGTGTCACTTTCATGACATAAACTGCCAGTTATGATCATATAATATCAATTACTCTTTGGAAAACTACATTAGATCAGTTAGTTCTGAACCAATGTAGTCAGGGTAGGTTCATATTTTTTTAAACATTGTTCATCCACTTCTCATTATTAGGAGTAAAATACACTTTGGATGCAGTTTAGATTTTTATAACTCTCCCCTTGAAATGTAATACCTACCTTTCTCATTTGCCCTTTCAGCTGCCATCAGATCACCAGCAAGCTAAAAACAAAGCAGCGAGATAAATTTTGTAGCCTTAAGTGAGCTTGCCTTGTTCTGCAATCTTTTAGAATCCTAACTTTTGAGTTGGAAGTAGACAAAAATAACAAAACCTAATTTTAATAGTAAGTTAAATATAGAACCTTAGGATTTGCTAACAGGATGTTGGTTACTATGAGCCCTGCTTTGACACTGGATCTCCTAAAGCTTTAGCATCCAGCTGCTCTCCAAATTCCTCTAAATCTTATCCAGGCACAGAACCAAAAGAACATATTAATATCTGAAATGCATGTAGCCAGATCTTAAAAACTTCATCCCTTCTAGGGACAGTTACAAGCAAAAACAGCAAGTTTAGTTCACTTCTGCTCTCTGGGTCCAATATGAGTAGGCTGATTCACCGCTGATGCTGATCCAATCTACGAAGTTTATAACATTTCCTTAAGTCAAAGCTGCATTTTGTTCCTTGCTGTCAGTGACACATATTTGGCTAACTGGCAAAGCTATTCAGAGATGCCCTGATAACAAGTTAGATGCACCATAACAGGATGAGATTTTTATGGGAATTTACCAGCTGAAATCTTATCTATTTTATTAGGACAACAGGTACCTTCATATTAATGAGGGAGAAAGCAACAGGTACGACTATCTCTTGGTCAAGACTGTTGGATTTGTCTGAGTATAAATAAGAGGATTGCTCCCATAGATTTCCCCTATTGTAAAATGGCAAAAAATTACAATAGAAAGATAAATGATGTACATCCATGCAACCACACCAACCCTGAGAAACAGTGAGGACTCTAAAGCCAACAAAGTTTGGCTACTAAATAAGCCACACCATTACCTTCTTGAACAACTTTGTACTTAGACCAGTGTTGCTTTATAATGAAAGCTGGATGTGGAGGTGACTAGAAGGGCCACACTTCTCTTCGCTCCGTTACCCGTACTAACTTTGATCAGATCGGAAGCTGCACTTCATGGGAGAGGTCTTGGAGGTTTGATCAAAGGAGCTGTGGAAGGTCCCAGGGAGCTGCTGCAAAGAGGCAAGGGAGGAGCATGCAATAAACACACACGTGATTTTCATTAGGTTTAATGGAGATGGTGGAAATTAATCCGCAGGGCAAGGCTTTGAAAACTTACCTCATGATTTTATCCATGCAAAAAGAATCTGTTGTCTCCTTTTATGTCTCTTGTTCTCTACATGGTTTTGAAAGTAATGGATTTTGGTATTATCCCACTTCCACCATCTTTCTGACAAGCTTAATGATGATTACCAACCTGAGCTCACAAAAAAAATTAAAAAAAAATTTAAAAATGTGAAAGAAATACAGAAAAGCAGAAAAAAGGAAAGAGAGATGTTAAGATGTTAAGTATTGATTATCGACATGTACCAAGTGTTTTATTGCCCACATATCTCTAGGCAGCATTCTACTTGTCAGATTTTGGGGGACATACAAATTCCATTAGATATCAGATCTTTAATGCAGATGGCCAAATAATGCCAGAATTTTGAAAGTTTATCCCCTTAACCTGCTATCACATCTTCTCTATCCCACAGACATTCTCATTGGAGCAAGTAACCATTTTTCTCTTTTTCCTGATTGGCAATAATTACTTACAACACATTTTCAAGCAAGAGACAGCTCGCATCAGGCATACAAGCGATGCATCATATCACTGTAATTTGCATAACAAGTCAGATAAAATCTAAGCATTAAAGTGTACACACTTGTTGACATGACAGAAGGTTGAAATCCTGTGAGACAGATGCCTCTTACAAGAACAATGAGGATAAAAATTCTTTCAAAACTTTAGTAGGTCGAACTTGCCCATCCGTTTAGTTGCTGCAGCATGGAAACACACCTGTGGCACATGGTAGCACCGATCGATATGCAACAAGGCTCCAGCTTACAAAAGCAAAATTCCTTCCAACATTTCATTGTAACAGAAAGAGGGCATCCAGACACTGGTGGGTTTTTCTAAAGTTATATCATAATTTATAATTGGTTGTTAATTAATGTCAGATCACAGTGGAATTCCTATGGAATTACAGTGGAGCCTCTTTAATTACCATTTTATAATTATAAATCTCAGTGGAATGAAAAACACAGGAACTGTAATAAAAAAATACGATCTTGGAAGGGAAGACTTCTTCGACAAATAAAATCTTCATGTATGCATCTTAAGGAATTTTAGAACAGTAGTCTTCATCTGGGGCAGAAAACATTTTCTACGATGCAGGATCCCCCTTCTTGCATTATGCAAAAACAAAGAGGAAAAAAATCTTCGTTATTTCACAACTAGAGAAATTACATCTTGTTAAATGAAAAATACATCTCAGGCCTCTTAGCACTACATCTTGCAATCTGTGTACACCATAGGTCACTGAGTTAAGACCTCTTCCACTGTTGCTCTGCAGTTTTGTCATTCTCTACTGATTTGCCTGCAAAAAGCCACAGAACTCACCCTGGCTGCAAAAGATCCTCTATGCAGTCATATAGTGGAGGCCAGCAGCTTACTGTACAAGTTGTCATAATCTGTTCCAATCTTGCATACATTTGAGGATGAGATGATTAGTATTATGCATGATCACTGTTAATTAAGTGTACCTACAGCAGTTTGTCTTATGTTTTGCTGCACACATTTGTACCTCCCTAAACACCTGTGGGTGAAGAATTACAACCATAACAGCTTTACACTAGTGTCCCACAGACCAACAGCTGATGCAGTTATGTATGTTGTTATGAACCCATTCAATCACCTTTTCCTCCTTTCTTGACTGAAATGAAACAGAAGTTGGGGTGCCTGCCACCTAGAAGAAGCCCTGTAAGAAGAGTTCCCAGTGCAGGAACTCATCTCTGCAACACATACAAGAGGCAGGAGGAGGAGGAGGCAGCTGCCTCCCTGCCTCATCAGTGCCATCACAGCATGGGACCCCAGCGCAGACCTGCGTACACACATCCCCTGCTCTCGGCCAAAGTCATTCACAAGGAGCCCTTGGACCTTATCTCCAGAGCTTGGTTGGGATGAGGAGGAAGATACCGATTTGAATTCAATAATTGTTTTCATAATTGGCCTTACTTTGTTAGTCAGCAGCACATCCTGAGCCTCACCAGCTTCTTTCTCTGTTCCGACAAGGCCAGTCACTTTCTTTCATTCTCCAAACTGCTAGCTACTGCTTTCAGCCATTCTCCTAAGACTTGTTTTTCCCCATCAAGGACATAAGTAATTCATAAGCTGAGCCCCTCCTCCCCTGCTTCTAACAACATCGTTTTTCTCTGTTCCTTCCATTTTCTCTTGGTCCTCTCTGAGTACTGTTTCTCCAGGTCTTTGAGGCTACAGCCCTGTGCTTCTCCCTGCGTCCCATGTACAGCTGTGGGAATCTGTAAACCTGCCAATTTGCACTTTGTAAAAACTTGTTGCAGATCTGATGGGTTTCATTTTGCGAGCCAAGAAACTCAGGCTTACAACTTAATTGATACTAACAAATTGAGAGAGGAAACTACGGCCCCTACCTAAAATAAAAGAGAATCACAGCGAATTAAAGGTCATGGTGTAAAGAACTGTGCAGAGGAACACTAGGAAATAAGAACAAATGTAACAGAGGCTACAGTGGAGTTAAACCAGAGATGAATTTGGCTAAATAAAACATAAGAAACTTATTTCCTGTACTAATTACTCCAATCCTTAGAGAAGTGTAATGTTGGCATCAACCTTCTTACTAAACTGCACCACAAAACCCTGACAGCAGTCTTTTAGCCTACACGTCAGGCAGGTATTTACCAACTCTCACTTTGCCTAGCTCTTGTTTATTCACTGACAAATCTTCATTGCAGGTTTTATCAAATGGAGAGATGCTCCTTGAATAGCAGAACTGCTATTCAAGGGCTTTGAGAAGTAGCCACACAATATTATTTGATTATCCATTTGTTTTTCATTCCGCTTTCCAAAAGCATCCCTTTAGTAAATATGGACCAGCAGCATCAATAGGGCAACTTCCCCACACAGACAGTGCTTCCCATGGAGTGCACAGGTTACAGCCACTAACACAGGCAAAAGGTCAGCTCGTTTCTTCTCATTCATTTTGTCGGCAGAACAAAAACGACGGCACATTAGCAACAGACTTTCATATGGACACAGGAATTAATCAGATGCAAGTTTGCCTTCCCTTAAATCACAGGGTCATGCGAAGGTGGGGAGAGGAATTTGCAGTTGTATCTTTGCAGGACTGCATTCCTAATTCTGCCCAAGATAACGAAGTACCAGCACCTTGGATTGCTGATTATTACAATCACCAACAGACACACATACATATTCAGGGAAAGTGTTCAAACTCTCACATTTGTATTCATTTTACTTTGACTTGACTGGAATCATAAAAGGAATGTGTAAACGAGGAGAGCCTGTTGCTGAAATGAAGTTGAATTTTTTTCCCCACAGAAACTTGGGTTCATGACAGCTTTTTGTTGGGCAGGACATTAGCCTTTTGTAATTTATTGCTTTTAGATTAAATCTGGGGAAACTCAATATTGCAGTTGAATGATTAGAGCAATACCCCTCGGAGTAATAAATTTTCTTTGGTGCTGTGCATCTCCCGATCATGTTTCCCTTCTAATTACATTTACATAAATGATATTCTGCAAAATTAAATTAACATTCAAACCGTTACACTGGCAAGGAGAGACAAAAATTAGTTACAAACTTATATCCCTAAAAAAACAAAATGACACCTCGTTCCTTCTACAAACTGAATTACAGCTATCCCCCAAAGTGTCTCAGACACAGCTGATTATTCTAGTTGGTTAATCACTGACCTAGGTGCTCTGCTTCCCCTTTTGGAAGTTTATAGCATAAGGTCCTGCTTTCCACAGGGTCTCATTAAATAGAAGCAATTGGTGACAATCCAGATTTGGTCAGCAAAGTGCTCTGTTCAGACCTAGATTTGATTTCTACAGCCTTGGCCACAGCCCTTCCTCAGGGCTTCCCTGTCTTGGCTCCTGTGCACCATTCCTCTAGTACGGAGCCAGAAGGTACTTGGCGGGGCTCCCTGTGAACTTAGACTCAGTGCTGTGCTAACACTCTCCTGACCAGGCTGAAGAAAGATGTTCTTGCTCTTCATATGTCCACATTGCCACGCTGGCTGGCTAGCAGCGCCATGCTTTCCTCAGCTGCTGTCCACTTGACGCATGGATGCAGGGTCTCATGGAGCAAGTTTTCAGCTGCCAAGAGGAGGTACCATTATCCTGATGAGAAAAAAAGAGCGCCAGTCTACTGCTGGCTCATGAAGCCAGCCTTCAGTGTTTCCAAGATCTAAGTTTAAATGGATTGTGATATGTAGTGTTGAGTTGCCTAAAGTCACTAATCTCCTGACTACTCAATCTATTTTTTTCAGTGCTATATGAGGAAGAGTAACAGTTGCTTTTGCAGAGAAAAATTGTTTCCTAAGACCTACTTAGAAAAGCATTATTTTTGTTGTCCAGTAGAGGATTTGCCCTTCAGATTCCCACTGTAAGGACAGAGTACATCCATGTCCTCTCTACTCTCTTTTGTCTTTTGATGCCATTAACAAACTATCAAAATACTTACGCAAAGAACACACATCCTATTCTACCAGCTTGAGGCACCACTTGATTTTATTTGCTGACCATGTGCCCACTGCACTGAAGATCACAATATTTTCTTTCAGGAATTTGATTACTGAACCTTGTCCTGCCCTCCCTTATAACAAAGAGCATATACCACCACGTCTCTAGTGGTCTCAATTCTTATGTAAGTATACCCCAACAATTTTGAGGCATTAGTAATGAAAAAGGGAAAAAAAACCCCCAATATTTACTATACAGCACATATGTATATTTATGTATAGTCACATCTAGAACTAAATCTGATGGCTCTACTGCAAGTGTGCCTATTTGAGTGTGAGTATACTGTATGTAAATTGGGCATATTTCAATGGGGGAAATACAGTATCTGGAGAAAAGAATTAACGTAAAAATGTCAAAGCTGCTGATTAAATAAAGACTGTGTATATACGATCCTACTTTTCAGTGTGAAACCTAGATGATTTCAACATTTCGGTTTTTGAAAACAATGTTTGTATTCAGCGATTGAATTTCCTTGTTGAAAGACATCACCATTTGAATTTTAGCATATTTCAGTTTACTTAGTAAAAAGATTGCTTTCTTTTTCCAAAAAAAAAAAGAACACTGGGCAGCCTGGCTTTTGTTTGAAAACCTAATTTAATTTTCCCTAAACTTCACAGTTTCTGTATTTCTATAGGTCCTATAATAAATACAGTTAATTAGTTGTAGACATAACGTTTAGAGACCATATTTTCTCAAAGTGTTTGACTGCAGTGAGTCATCTGCATGACAGTCCTCTTTCCAGCACTGCATTTCGTTCCTGTTCGCCTCACCCTGGTAAACAGAACGTGCCAAACACCCCAGAATTTCTGTTAAATAAGCTCGTCTCACAGCGTTATGGCCCAGGCGCGTTCAGAGCCATAATTAAATTCTTTGGCACACAAATCGCTTGGAAAGGCTGGGCTGATGTATATGTTTAGGACCATATGACAAACATCTGTTTCACTGCAAGGAATACTAGGGTATAACCACAGGTATCGAACGCATATCATGGAGGAAATCCTTGTGTAGGTTCATTAACTGCAACTCCTGGAAAGGACATGAAACCCAAATTTCCATTTAATGGAACAGACTCTTAGCCCTTGCAAAAACTATGATGAACCTTCCGTGAAATCTATGTGCCAGTGAAAATTCAGAGCAGTCAAGGAGATGGGGAACATAATAGCACCAGACCAGCAGGTACATTTGCAACAACAACATTATACAACAAAATTCAATAAACATTTCCTTCCTCAAGGACTCCGAACTATAGCTCTAGAAGACAGAACAATGTAACCAAAATGTCATAACTAACTTCCACTGCTAGCATTAAACTTGAATTTACTTTGTTTCATCAGTCTGTCATATTATTTCCATTACTGTTGCCACAGTATTTTTTCCGCGTATTTAAAAAACAGCATAGCTTCAAGACACCTATCAGTAAAGCACAACAAATGTACATCTGAGAGAGCACTCAGTGAATGAAGGGAGAATTCTTATGATTAAGAAAAGCAGTAAGAAAATACATGAGGCTTCAACAATGTTATCAAGAATTGATGACCACATATGAGTGTGATTCAGATGGCTGAGGTTATCAGACTCCAAGTGCTTTGGACAGTGCCTATGAATAAGCCAAGACCACCTACCACCTACAACGAGAAAAAATACTTCTATCTAGAAGCAGGGTTCTTTACAAGGTTTCTGAAAAAGCTCCAAGGTGAGGTCCAAGCATTTTGAAAGGTTGTGTAAAGCACAGATACCTTATTTAGCTCCTGATCCAGGAGATACCATAGCTCTGAGGAACAGAAAAGGGAGAACAAGTACAAATTTGTCAGAAGGTATCTCAATGACAAATGCAAAGAGCACCTGAAGGGCTGGCTGATACTTCCTGTTCTTCAGGATAGTTGGAAAATTGTGTTCCTATTTTATCTCTCAGAAATACCATGAAGAAGAGGAGATTCAAAATTGCATTTGGAGACTATCAGGAGCAACCAGAATGATTATGAGTTAATTCTACCATAAAGGTCAGGCTAATCTCTGCATATCAGAGACTATACTAATAAACACTCTCGACCACTTCAGCACATCTCTCATTTACCACCCTTTGGCACCTGCTTTGAGCAAGAACACAACTGCCTAGGGGAGGGGATGGACGGGGAGTGGCTGCATTTTGGGCTGCTCTTCTCAGTAACTTTTTTTCCCTCTCCTTGTACAATCATCAGGGACTCCTGTGGGCAGGCTACTGTAGCTGCGAGGAGAGCACCACTGCGTGCACAAGGCATGGCAGCAATTAAGAGGAATGGAAGCTTGCTCTCACAGTACCCGTGTTTCTTCACTTCTGCATTTTGAACGAACTGATTTTTGTTGTTGTTGATGGTGTTTGAAGATTAAATGTTATGTGCAGCAACAGATGTTAGTGATCTCATTCAGAGCTGAATACCTTTTTACACATGGTTTGGTTGTGCACCAGGGGACAAGAACTTTGGCTGTAGACAAGCAAAATCAAAATCTGCTTTAACTGGCATATTGAGTCCATTGTCTACAGACATTTGCATTATGAGAATGAGATCAAATCTGCCAAGGGACATTATTGTGTCATGAAATACATTTTCCCATCACAAAAGAATGACTGGGAAAGAGTGGAAAAGTAGTGATTATTGAGCTATGTACCACTGGCCTAAATCTGCTCAAAAGCTCCATTAATTGCAAGCAAACACGATCTTGGGGAATAGAGAGAGAGAGTCACAAACGTATGCATAGAAAACAGCCAAGAAAGAGCAGGCAAAGACATTCTTTCAGGAATAAAGCAAGGAAATACTAGAGCTTGGCAGCTTCTGCCCTGCTTTGATTGGATGGGTGGCAGCTATTAAAGGGCAGTGCCAAAAAGATCAGTGCTAGGCTGGATGGGATTTCCCTAGAAATACAAAAAACAACAGGCCAGGGAACAGAAAATAAAAAATCCAAATGCTACTGGAGTGCTGCGATACTGATCCATTTTTTCAAGCAGTCACAAGTTCTTAATGTAAATACCTGCAGACCACATCAGAAGGGAATCACCAGGAAGATGTCCCAGGAGCTGCTGTTAGAACTAATGTATTTAAGGATTTATATTCCTATTGTTAGTACCATGGGAGCTGTGTCCTCTTTGGAACAGTGAGCAGAGCAGCTTGAGAAGGCAATGTAGGGTTTCAAGGCATGGAGCTGCAACTTTTGCATCAAATTGCTTTTGATGGATTAAAAACTGGAATCAATCAATAAGCAAAAGGCTGCAAGTATTTGACTTGTCTCAGGGGAAATCCTTGGGAATTTCACACACCTTTGCAAATTGCTTTCAAACTGTAAGAAAAATACATTTCTCAAAGACAAGAAGTAAGAATCTAGGTGGTATTAAACACTATTGTATTAAAAAAACAAGAGAAAGTCATACAACAGTATTAAGCTGCCTGAACAATCTAGTGCATTCAAAGCAATTTCCTACAGATTTGTCAGCCTTAGTTCATGTCTACAGGTGTGTTTCTCCCCTTTCATTGCTCCACTCACTTTTAGACAACACGTGAGCTCTGCAAATCTGTGAAGAAAGCAGGGAATAATTATAATCAGTCATAGTTTGAGGTATCTCACCTGTGTAGCAGTAAGTCATCCTAGTGGTCTAGAGGCTCCATCAGGTGCCTTTCTACTGAATTCACCGAGTTAACAAAAAAGATATCCAAATCAAATCCATGTCTCTTCTAAACAGAACAAGAGAAAGCTGACACTCTCTCCTCCCCAAAACCAAACGCAAAAGCCACCCTAATCCCAAACCTACGCTTATATTCACTGAAAGATAGGGATTTCCTTCCAGACCGCTGTCCCAAAGGGGCAGGGCCTCTGCGGAGTCTATGAGGTAGAACACAGACACCAGCAGTGTCTCCATAAATGGCCCAGCTATCTGCTCAGCTTCAGATGCGCATCAGCGTGAACCAACTGCTGAGCAAGGTAAAGAAAAAGTTTTTCCCAGAGGTCTGTCGCCAGGAACTTGGGAGATATAAGTAGGTATCATGGAGAAAGTCCCATTGACTTCAAGGTTCATTAAACATAGTGTACAGTCAGAACCAAGCTCTTCTTACAGAGGTGAAGGAGGTTTAATGGCACAGTGCTGGAGAAGCCCTTCTATGTCTCTTTGGTGTAGAGCACAGGGCTAGAATCATAAACCTGTTCTTCGGCTAGAACAAAAATATTTCATTGTGTTTTGTTGTGAAAACACTGTGAATTACTCTACTGATTAACGTCCATGATCAACGTTGGTCTTTCAAACAGTTGTTTTCCTTTGTGCTATGTAAATAAAGTTTCTTCCCAGTGTTGTTGAAATGCTGGCTTTCATTATGCATGGCAAAGGAGAGGCTGATGATGTTTTATGATCTTTAGCAAGCACCACAGACATTTCTGGAACATGAAATCAAAAATAAGAGCAAGTAGCATTAAAACGTTCTTTGAGCTAATTTCTCTAACCAGAACACGAAAGTTCTTTTTCATTTTGTGTATGTGAACAGCGTTCAAAGCAAAATAACAATTATTCTGAAAATGAGTCTTTATTTTTCTGGAATGGAGTCAGAGGACTGGAATAGAGTCAAAGTAAAATCTTTTTATGACAATTGAATTTGAGTATTGGATTTCTTATTTGATGAGACATCTCATCACAAGATCCTCCAGGCACTGTGCACGGACCACCTCTAACATATAAACATCCTAATATTATACTTCTTCTGTTTCTCTGTGGTAGTAACAAGTTGCTTTCACATCAACTTCTTAAAAGGAAAAGCCAGAAGTGTCCAAAACTTCTTATACCATATGCATGTCTTAAAGGCGATCATGAAGATTCTTTCCCTCCCACTGGTAACCACATCATGTTCCAGTGGCAACAACACTGCTGCTGGCTTTCACAGAAGGGATTTTGAACAAAGTCTGGGAAAAGGTACAGTTCTTCAGGCAGAGTGGGACTGCATAACTGTGTTAACTCCTGTCAAATTTTGCCAGTCATATCATCATCTGATGATATGTTTCTGATTGGTGAACTTCTTTGAACATGGTTTAATAGCTGAATCAAAGCATGAAAATTTCTCAAGATCGGCTAAATCTCAGCAGACCTTCAGGTCTGTGGATCACAATTTGGAAACTACTGATTTAATCCATCTTCCATCATGATGGCTAACAACTAATGGTACCTCATCCCTAAGTGGCGTAATGAACTAGGTTTGAGCAATGTGAGAGGTGAGTAGTATCAAGAACCTGCTGACTACTGAATAGCAGTGTGATGCATATGATTATTAGAAGACATCAAGGACGACATCATTGGATGAGGAACTACTGGAGAGAGTCCAGCGGAGGGCTATGAGGATGATCAGGGGACAGGAGCATCTCTCCTATGAGGAGACGCTGAGGGAGCTGGGCTTGTTTAGGCTGAAGAGGAGAAGGCTGAGAGGGGACCTTATAAATGCTTATAAATATCTGAAGGGTGGGTGTCAGGAGGATGGGGACAGACCCTTTTCAGTGGTGCCCAGTGACAGGACAAGGGGCAATGGGCACAAACTGAATCATAGGAAGTTCCGTCTGAACATGAGGAAGAACTTCTTTACTTTGAGGGTGACAGAGCACTGGAACAGGCTGTCCAGAGGGGATGTGAAGTCTCCTTCTCTGGAGATATTGAAAACCCGCCTGGACGAGGTCCTGTGCAATCTGCTCTAGGTGACCCTGCTTTGGCAGGAGGGTTGCACTAGATGATCCACAGAAATCCCTTCCAACCCCTACAATTCTGTGATTCTGTGATCAAAAAAGTGTCTCATTTTCAGGAGATCAAAAGGTGTGGCGCTTTTCAGAAAAGAAAAATGGCTATATCAAAATAAAAGGAAGCATCCTCAAGTTTCTGTTTGTTATTAGCCTGAAGAGTTTGATGAAACATGGAGCTACTTCTACATTAAAGTAATGTTTACTTTTAACAGGAGGTTAAAGCCTAGACGCCAACACAGTCTTGTTTGCTGTAGAAATGTGGCAACTTAGGGATATACCAATTATGCACAGCCAGGCCCCGGGAGACTGAAATTCAACCTGTCATTCAACAATGATCTCCGTATTTCATACCAGCACAAGTCAACCATATTCTCCTGACCGTCCAGGACCATCCCAGACTCATTTACTATGTCTCTGATCCTCTCTGCATTGCCCTCTACCCTCTCCAATACACAAGTACTAACACACAATTTCTCACAACATTTTGTTGCTTCTTTGCTGCACAGGAAAACATTTTCTGAACTGATCTCCCAGGTATCATTTCTGTCATGTCTTCAACTCCCCAGCAAGATTATTTTTTAAAACATTGTACTTTCTTTGAAATGGAAAACATTTGCATAATCAAATTTAAAAAAACCCAAAAGTCTGTGGACTTTTCACAACAGACCTCCTTGAATTTTCAAAAACTCTTGTAATTAAGAACATAACCTGACTGCTTTCCTGTTTCACACATCTCCCAGAAGTGAGTTGCTGCTTAAGGCAGAGAACACAGTACTGCAACTAATATGAAATGAAGGAAAACATTTAACCCACAGTCCCTCATATTCAGAACAAATAACTGTCTCCATGTCCCTTGCACGTGTTTGATGGAGTCAGAAACAGGTTATTAATGAAGAATAACTCCATAAAAATGAACTCGCTCCAATCACTCTTCTGGCACTACAACATCAAGGGGAGATGCCAGTCAAGCAGCTAATATTAAACCTGTAAATCTTTACCTATTTAGGATGCTTTAATCATTTCCTATGAATTAATACCACAAAATGTGATTTATAGCTTAAAGGAGGAACCTCCTTATAACCATTAATACACAAATTCAATCAACAGACATTTTCAAATTACAGATTCACTCGACCTGTGTGCTGCTCAACAGAAAACCAATCCTGGCCCCTTCTCTGCAGAGAAAGTAGGGCTGCAAATGTTGGTGTAGGGGTAGTTTCATCAATGCTGTGTTCCAGGAAACCTCCTCACACAGGCTTTCTTCAACAGATGGTCTTCTTAATTTGGTACAAGGTACAAGGTACAAGATTCATAGACAACCCTCAGCAACATGGGTAGTGCATTAGGTGTCAGATGAAGCAATAAACAAATGGGAGAGCAACGGTCTCTCAGCAAACAAATTCTCTAACCTTTCAAGGATTGCTATGACTCTGCTGGTCCTACACATATATCTGAGAGAAAATTCAAAATTATCTAAGGTGGGTTTTTTAACCTGGAGAAGTTATTTTAATTTTTGTCTAGTTTTGCTGCAAATTATTAATGGCAGTCAATGAGGCCATTTAAGCATAAAATCCCAGATATGTTGAGCTTATCAGAAACAGGGGTCTGCATGTAGTCTATCTACCACAATCTCCATTACACCTAGAGATGGCCGGCTGTTTCCTCCTAAGCAATTCTGCCTCTCTGCCTCTAACATTTTCTTGTGACTATCTTGTCACCACTGTGTACCAAACATAGCTCAACCCAGGGACATTTGTTCCACATTTCCTCCTTTCTGTCACCACAGGTGACTCTGCCAAATGCCCATCACTTAGTCTCATCTATTCCTGGCTATCATTTGTTTTTCCCTTTCCTTTGCCCCACACATACAGGCTCATTTACGCTACTTTTTCTCTCTGGCACCCCTGCACATTCATAGACACTGTATCCCTTAAGTATATACAATGGGCTGATTTCATCCTTTTCATATTTAACCATTTGCTTGAGATGCCAAAAATAGAAAATGACTTGCCCTTTGCTTCCTTTAGCATCCATGGAGAGAGACGGTATGTTGACAGGCTGACTCGGGTTTTAGCTGAGCAGAATTATCTTTGGAGGTAGCTCCTGATTTCTACTGACAAGAGAAAGCTCAGGGTTACTGTCTTTCTAACGCATCACTGAAGTGCTTACAGGGGATGGATCCAGGACAAAGTACATGTATTTTTCCAATCCCTGATTTGTGATCCTTCCTCTCTCAACCTCTGTTTCTTTGTTCAAGTTGCTTTGCCATGTCTGGTTTACATGGACCACCTTATTTTAACGAAAAAGTAAGCTTGAGCAACCCGTTCAAGGAGAGTTTCTGTAACGCAGCTCTCCATTGTGGAGAGAAGGCAGGTGACACACCCTTTCTATATTATTGTAAAGTTTCCCAAATAACTTTTTAACCTTTGACTGTTCCAAAAGCCAAGCTACCCGACTAGTACAGACGCATAGTTATACTTCTATGGAGAGAAGGAAAAAAAATAGAAATTGGAACCGTGAGTACTCATTCAGTAGCTGAGAGCAAGAGGTTTTCAGAAAGCTAGAAACTGCTGCAAAGGACAGCTAAGCTTTTGCCTCAGGGCATTTAAAACTTCCCTTTCTCCTGCTCCATCTTTTCCCTTCTTCCCTGATCCCTCCTCCAGGACATGTCTGCTAAAGATCTCAGCCTGAGGAACAGAACTGGGAGGGAGCCAATCTCCAATTCATCTTGGGATCTTAGAGTTTGATTTAATTTTCCATACGGCCTGACTGCTTCTTTAGTAATGACATACATCCTGGCTAGCCTGACAAAAGCAGTGCTGGTTTTCCTGTAGAGCACCAGTGTGATGGAGTTTCACAGGCAACCCAATACATTTGCTACTGGTCCAAGTGCAGCAGCACTTAGACAGCATCCGCCTTTGTTACAGACGGAGAAATTGCCAAAATGTCCATTAATTTCAGTGGTACCAGACTAAGCCCATGGAAATAAGATGGAAAGGATAAAAGTCAGGGAATGTGATACAAGTGGGAAGACAGAGCGGACAGCATGTTTTGAAAGAGGTTGGAGAAGAAGAAACACACAGTAAGAAGGATGGGTAGGTGCAGAGAAAGGACAGTTATTACAGGAAGAGCAACAGACACCATCTTGAAAGGAATGCAAGGAAATTTTATTGTTCAGAAGTATCTTCTTCTCTTACTAGAAGAGTTATGATTGATGATTCATTTTTTTAAAATGAAACATTTAGCTCAGAGTGATTTTGGAGGGTTTGAAAGGAAAGAACAGCTGTCTGTGGCAGGAGCTGGTTAGATGGATCAGACTCCAAGTTCAGCTGCTTTTGTTCTGAACATCTAGAAAACCTTTCAAACAAGAACCTTTCTGACATAGAGAGATGTAAAGGAGAAGAAAATCACATTAAAAGAAATGGAAAAAAGGAAATACGTAATAAGGGCTTTGGCTGTTCTCCTTATTTAATGTCATAGGACAATGAATTTTCTTCATTCTCCCTGAATGAAGTTTCTAACTATGTATCTTTGGCAGCTGACACAGCAGCAATAGCTCCAGTTTGATCACTGTGAACATTGCACTGGCTGCACTTTCAAATCATCTCTGCATCCAGCAGCTACCAATTTTGTTGCCAAAATAGTAGATGTACTCAGAGTAACACTTTTCCACCTGTGTCCTAATAACAGAGATTACACTGGAAAATGCCATCAAAACAAGGATATTTTTACTTGGCAGAAACAAGATAAACCCATGTTTGTTGAGCACATCTCACCTTAAGTCTAAGTCTGAATTGGTCAATCTGTAATGAAGGTCTAACTTACAGACTGCAGAGCACTTGAATGAGTCAGTCATTTAAATGCAGTATTGCAGTCCTAATACATTTTTACTGAATATTATTAAAATAATGGAGTGCACAAGGACCTGAGAACTGTTAGTAGGGCAGTGATTTCTGGAAAGAAAATATCTGACAGTCAGGTAAATATTCACCTCAATCTAGATTAAAACCAGCAGAACCTGCACTATTGAACTCCATCTTCCACGCTGCCACCCTTGACACACACATTTATACACCTTTGTTCTGTACTTTTTGAAAGCAGACAAGCACAATTTACTGTAGGAAATTGAAAATGTAAGCTCTTGGCTAATGTCAGCAAACCAAACCAAACCAAACCAATTTGCTTGCCCATCAAAAATACAGTATTGCACTTAATGGAGACCACATAGTTGCAGTGGGAAACACGCTATGCTCACTTTAGATCCAATTCATTAAATATTCCTTATATTATTGGTATAAGAAAGAACAGACCACATGTGTGTGGGAGCATAATTTCCTGGAGGCAACATTTTATCTTTGATTTCCATTAGATCTTTCATGAACACACCACTCAACTCCCTCTAACCGCCCCTGCTGTGCCAGTGATCATATAGTATGTAATGTCAAGTCTGTCTTCGTCAGGACTGGGATCAATTAAAAGGCCCAATATTCAAATTATGTGCTTGACTCCCAACGCGTTGCCACACTTATTCCTCAAGAACAGCAGAAGTATGTCAAACCGTTCCACTGCACATGGTTTTTGGACTGCATTTTGCAATACGTTTTCACACTAATCCAAACCAAAATTGTACCCGCTGAGCTTTGTACGCTCAGGAGGACTTTGGGCAGGAGCACTGCAGGCCTGGATTCACACGATCTCACTGGTGGCATCTCAGTCAAGGGCTGACTCACCCAGGCTCCATAATTAACAACCGGCTACAACCTCTTTAGGAGATGATTCATCTCATAGGTGGGCTGAAAAAACGCCTCAATACGCTCATTTCTTTCTGGTAACTGTAAAAGATTGTTGACTGAGCTATTAATTTAGTGGGGTGGATTAACCTGGGACACAATTACAAGGTTGTGTAGGGAGAGGTATGTGGGATCAGCATGTGGAAATCCTATTGTGGGAGCAGCCGTCGGTTCAGTGACATCCCCAAAACCCGGATCAGAAAAAAATACGAGGGCACAAAGTTCACAAGCTGTTTCTGAAATCTCCAGCCTCAGGGAAGAAGACAGTAAAAGTCTGTGAATATAAACAGGGACTTTACGGGAACTTGACAAAACCCATACTTCTATAGTTATTTGCACATAATTGCCCGTCACATAATTCACTGCAGAAAAGAGATTCCCTTTGACTCCAGTCAGAACTGGCGTGAGCCCAGGCATTTCTGCATGGGAAGGAACCAAACCCAGAGCCATTTTAATCTGGTCTGGGGAGCGAAGGGAAGTCCTACTATTCCACCACATTGCGAGTCAGATTTAACCATCTCCTTGTAACTCTGCCTTAGCTATGATTTCTAATGGAGACTGACTTTAGTCCTATCTGTTCCCTTCAACAAATAAGCGCTCATTTTAAGTCCCTTCACTGGTTCCTTCTCTCTGACCTAAAACCAGTCTCCTGATTAACAAGATATGGAAAGTTTCAGGAATAGGGCCAAACTGCGGGGACACTTTTCTTCTCGGCTCTTTTCAACTTGCATAGGTCTGTATTATGGAAGGCCGTCTTGCTAGTCAGACCGAGAAAACCTTGCAAACATTACTGCAGGGTTTCATCAATACTAAAAGACTGTGCAGAATTATTTTGTCAACTCAAAAATATGCGTCAGTAACTCCAACTCATTCACCCTGAACAAAATAGCTACAAACATTCATTTTGCCAATATACGGGCCTTCAGAAAATGTGTAATTTCACAGCAGCAACAGAACATTTATATTGCCAACGTTAACCTAACTTCTAAGCTCCTGTAGGAAACTCTAAAATTGCTTAGCAAGAAGGGCTTTCTAAGCTGAGAATCAAGCTGTGAGAAAGAATAAAAAAAGAGCATTCATTTAAACATTTTCAGAAGCCCCTAAAAATGCTGTTTTCACACAGTAAATCCGCTGCACTTGAATGTCTGCTGGCTTTCTGAAAGGAATGCTCTTCACTGGGATGCAGCCTGCTGTGGTCAAGTATGATGGAAATAAAAGTGTTGCTAATGGTGATTGAAAAGGATTCCCACTGCTGCTGGCCAGTGTTGGTTTTAGATGGGCCAACTCTGTCGAATGGAGAGCAACGGGAGACAGTAAACTTTCTCTAAGGCTCTCTAAACTTTGAGTCACCTCTGCTTCCCTTCCTTTTAACACTAGCCTGTCCCGTTGTTTCCCCACAATGCTTTATATTAACTCAGTCTGGACCAGACTATCACTGGAAATGTAAAGATGCAGATTTTCACACAAACGGAGCGACACAAAAAAAGAAATGGACCATGGGAATGAGCATTAGCACAGCAGCGAGTCAACAAGGCCAAAATTTTTCTCCATTGTGGGTTATCCCAAGAAACAAAGTCATTACTCAGGGGCAAATATCCAGCCATCCACTTTAACTGTGATACTTTATACTGACGGCGAGTATCAGGAGAAGGGCTCAGTTGTGTCAGGCATCTTGGCTCTCTAAGAAAAATCACCTTTGCACAGGCACAGAGAAACTTTGCTCAGATAGTAAGTGGCAACCCTAACTGCAGGCAGCAAGGCTGAGGCAGAGAATTTGGGAAAGTGGGAATTCGGCTTCTGTTTCCTGAATCCCCATTTGATGCATTAAGCACAAGACATACCTCTCCTCCTCAGCAGGATCTGACTTTTTTTAATGGTTTTTCTGCCTCACATACTGCAGGATCAGCATGGCTCCACTGCAAATTTCCAGTAGTGGCTGATAGTTTAACTGGGCTACAGCTCTCCTTATAGCTGACTAATTACATTGCCTCAAGACTTCAGAAGTATCCTGCACCTTCAGGCTCAGAGGGAACTGGTAATCCAGGCCCTGGGCCACAGTGAAAGAAAATCAATTAAGGACATTAAAGAGGTGAAAAAATCAGAAAGAATTAAGGAAAACCTGCCTTTCCTGCAGGTGGACTTCAGCTGCCTAAGCCCTAAAAGAACTGGTTTCTTCTGGGCTTTGCCATACTGATGACGCTGAGGACATGTGAGGTCCTCCTGTGGTTTCACCTAGATGTTCAGGTGTCCCCCCACACCTCATGGGTCTCTCCTCCCTGGCCACAGCCAGAGAGCTCATTTGGCTTCACGGTTGAGGAACCTGAGCCTGCTGAAAACCAACCTGACAAAATACAGTAACGGGTTACTTGGGCTGGGGCGATGGTTGCATCAGCCAAGACAGTTGTCCAACAGGACTACTTTTGATGTTTAAATAAGTGTATCAGCCTAGAGCCTCCAAGGTGGGAAGAACAGGGTGTAAAGTGGGGGGCAGTAGTAGGTTACACACTTTGTCCCAGATGCCTGATTTCTGCTTGAGTTGAACAGCAAGGATGACACACTTTGTTTCATCCAGGCTCTCTTAACTGATCCATGCCAGCACAAACCATGGATCCCACCAGCATCTGCTGATGGACATAATCTCTTTTGTGCTGTTTATTCACTCTATATGCCTTGACAGGGGGCATAAAGGAGAAGATGAACTAGAACTTAATGTACTTTTAAAGCAGATTTTGAAGGCTGCAAAATACTTTCAAATCTGTATATACTATCCCAGAAACAAAGCTGGCCCTTCTTCGGTTGTTTTCAGTATATTACGAACATTTCAAGGTCTAGGACACAATCTCACATGGCACTATGCAGGCAGTAGCTGGTCCCTCTTCAAACTGCTCTTTTTTGATCAGTTGTGCTTAGCTTTCTTTAGCAAAATGCCAAGATGTGGATCTAAGACTCTAGAAAGCACTCATTTTAAGGCCCAAAAATACACACAGATGAGCAGCAGTTCTCAACATGTTGGGTTTTTTTTTCCTACCCCCTCACAGGTATCTATTGCAAATAATAATAATTTTGTGCTACCCTTTAACATACACTTATTGTTAAATCAATGACTGAAAAATACAACTCTTGCACCTCAAAGACATTCATTCACCTAATCCTATTCTCTGGCAAACACCATTACACAGCTGAGAGGGTAGCTAGCTCTCAGTCATCCCATGCTAACGGTGAGTGCAACCAGCCTGTTTTCTCTATCTCTGGATGCTGGCTGGGCCGCTGGCAAGTTGAATGTGCCAACAACTGGTTTGCCAAGAAAGACATAAACTGTCCAGAAGAAGCCTAGGAACTATGGTGAAGCTCTCATTTTGCATGCAGGTGCTGTGCAAGCAAAGCATGCAGCAGGACTGGTTGAAGTCTGGTTGAAGTCTTTTGCTCTTGATCTAAAGGCAAGGTACCTCTCCAGTGGGTTCACAGCTCTCCTTTCTACCTCCAGCCACCAACGCTCTTCCCGACTTGCTCATGGGAATACTGACACTAAGCAAAGTGCCTCGCAAATCGCTGAAGCAGGGATGCACTGGACACGTATTCTCTGAATAGGAAGAGCAGCCCTCAGCCTGGCTCCCAGGGAGGCTCCCAGGTGAGAGAGACAACCGGGCTGTGGGCACAGGCTTAGGTGCGGCTGCAACACACCCTCCAAAATATGTTCAAATGTCAACTGTGAGCGTTGCAGAAAAACACAGAAACAAGGGCCAAACAATGCAGCTCTCCCGGTCAGGGCAGTGCCTGCCACACCTAGGCAGCTCTCTGCGCTGAGCGTGCTGCTGGCCTGCACAGTCACAGTGGGCGGGCAGGAGAACATGCGATCTGCTATTGCAAATGCACAAGTACTCAGGGTGACCCCGATGACCGCTGTTTCTGAATGGCCATAAACCATCGGCCAAGATGTTTTTCTGTTTTTTCCCCCTCTGTAAATCATAGAGTGAGGAAATGAAGTAAAGAAGGAAGAACAGCTGGGAAGAGCATGTAAGAAGCTGTGGCATCAAAAGCCCTGCCTTTTCTGCCTTGCTACACCTTCTCCTGACTTTTTAATATATTTATTACACATACCAGACTACATTCTCCTCTTCATCTTGCAGATCTCACCAAGCAACCAGGATCTACCTCAGAATTACTGAGCTGGAAGTGTCTAAAAATGAGAAGTCTGTGCACCTCCTATTTATTCTGCTTCTATCTCCCAACAGAGTTATTCTGCTCTCTTGTCCCTCTGATTGCCTTTTCCAGGTTCACATTGCACTGATTTTAGACCCTAACAACAGTGAATTATCTGGATACTGGTGTCTGCAACCTCGTCTCAAATTCACAACTGTCTTTACAAGAAACTAAACATGCAATAAAACCCCCACTATGACTACTTTCTTGGGCACAACAGAATTTTAATAAAGACTTGGTTTCCTGATGAATTTCTTTTAAAATTAAGGCATAGACTAGAACTTGGCTTGGTGGCCATAACAACCTCATTGTGCCTCACTTTTTCCCCCAGTAAAAATGGGTTGCTGAACTATTCTGAAAGAGCTGCAAGTGAAAACATCTAGGTGAGAGAAAGACATTTTTGTGTTAGGAAAATTCTTGGTATATAACACAAATAACCTCATCATACTTTTAAGACACTGAAGGGGGGGG